>Ga0209491_10000036_pt1 | contig 200561 bp, 183 predicted proteins | sample BON02_FD_187213 | JGI IMG/M metagenome (GOLD analysis project Ga0209491, IMG submission 187213) | Freshwater microbial communities from Lake Bonney liftoff mats and glacier meltwater in Antarctica - BON-02 (SPAdes) (version 2) | ecosystem: Environmental > Aquatic > Freshwater > Ice > Glacier... | reverse complement strand
GTCGAATGACTGGTTTATTGTTATTTTTGTTTCGCCTGAAGAGTCCCATATTTGAAAAGTTTTTAGTAGAACTCAAAAATACGTGATTCTGAGGGCTTTTTAAAATCCCGACTTTCGGATGCTAGTGAGTTATTATGTATAACAAAAAAATTCCTTTAGAAGACGATGATTTTTACCTAAATGAACAAGGATACAAAGTTTTTACGGAAAAATATCATTTAAAAAGAGGTCACTGCTGTAAAAGTGGTTGTAGGCATTGTCCTTACGGTTACGATAAAAAAACAGACTCATTCAAATAAAATTTTATGAAAAAATTACTTAGTTTAGTAATGATAGTCTCACTTTTTGGTTGTGCCGAATTGCAAAATGTAGTTAATAATTTACCGACTGGAGGTTTATCTGAAGCACAAATAGGAAACGGTTTAAGACAAGCTTTAAACAAAGGAATCGATACACAAGTTTCTAAATTAACAGCAACAGACGGATTTTACAAAAATGAATTAGTAAAGATTTTATTGCCAGAAGAATTACAAGCTGTTGATATTGGATTGCGAAAAATTGGTTTGGGTTCTGTTGCAGATGAAGGAATAAAAGCATTGAACAGAGCTGCAGAAGATGCGGTAAAAACGGCAACACCTATTTTTATAAATGCAGTAAAACAAATAACTTTTACGGATGCTAAAACTATTTTATTAGGTGCAGATAATTCGGCAACAAGCTATTTATCAAATAAAACAACAGCTAGTCTTTATACTAGTTTTAATCCTGTAATTCAAAATTCATTTGCAAAGGTTGGCGCAGATAAAGTTTGGAAAGATTTAATTACACGTTATAATGCGATCCCTTTTGTAAAAAATGTAAACCCAGATTTAACCGATTATGTAACTATGGAAGCACTAAAAGGAGTGTTTACAATGATAGAAGTAGAAGAGAAAAATATTCGCACAAACATTGGTTCAAGAACTACAGATATATTGCGTAAAGTTTTTGTGCTACAAGACAATCGTTAAAAAAACAATAAAATATTGTCTGCCAATTAAATAATTGATTATATTTAAGAATTAATTATTATAAAATGTCAGAAGTAACTAAACTCAATATTTACAAACTACATCTTCAAGACCGGTATACACACTTAATTGAAAAATCAAATAATTATCGATTTGTTGATGAATCGAAAAGTGATAACGCTGCTTTTAAAGCGATGAAAATTTTGAGTAAAATAAATAAACTTGCTTATTTGGATAGAGATGTATTAAATGCTATTTCTTAATTTTTTAAAATAGTCAAAAGCGAGTATTAATCTACTTCCATACCAAGAAAACATTTCTCCATCCACAAGAATTGTCTTTGCATTTTTTGTGTAGGCTTCAATTTCTATAGTATGTTTTTCTTTAAACGGAAAAGGTTCCGAAGACAAAAGTATCAAATCTGGATTGCCATCTTTTTGGATGTTTTTTAGATCCACTTCTGGATATCTTTCTAAATTGGCATATATATTTTCAAATCTGTTTATCGTCAATAAGTGATTTATAAACGTATTATTAGCAGCAACCATCCATGGATTTTTCCAAATAAAATAGGCTACTTTTAAAATAGGTTTGTCTTTTATAAATTGATTAAAATCAGCAAGTTTAAAATTGATTTCATCAATTAATGAATGCGCTTTTGCTTCACAAGTAAATAAAACTCCATATTCTTCGATTAATTTTAGCGTATCTTGAATAGTTATAAGATCAGAAACATGTGTTTTTGCAATTTTTTCGCATTCAAAAACTATCTCTTGGGTATTTTCTTCTTTGTTGCAAAGAATAAAATCAGGTTTTAAAGATTTTATTTTTTTAAAGTTTACTGTCTTTGTTCCACCAACAATTGTCTTATTTTCCTTTAAATGATTGGGATGAACGCAAAATTTTGTGACTCCAACTATGTGTTTTTCTAGACCTAAATCGACGAGTAATTCGGTTTGACTTGGTACTAATGAAATTATTTTCATAAATGACTTTTCAAAAAATGCTTTTAAATATATTTTTCTATTTCAGTTTGCAGTTCCTTCGCTTTTTCAGCCGCTTTTTCAGCAAAATTTACATCAGAAGAGGCATAAATAATTCCGCGAGAAGAATTAATTAATAATCCAATATCTGCGGATAAACCATATTTACAAACATCAGCTAAATTGCCACCTTGAGCACCAACACCTGGAACTAAAAGAAAAGAATTAGGAACAATTTTTCTAATTTCTATAAAATATTCAGCTTTTGTGGCGCCAACAACATACATTAAGTTTTCGCTGTTTTTCCATTTTTTTGAAGTTTCTAAAACTTCTTTATAAACTTCTTTTTCTTCGATTTTTTTTGTTTGAAAATCAAATGCACCCTCATTAGAAGTTAACGCTAATAAAATAGTGTGTTTGTCTTTAAAAGCTAAAAAAGGCTCAACAGAATCTTTTCCCATATAGGGTGCAACAGTAACAGAATCGAATGCTAAATCTTCAAAAAAAGCTTTTGCATACATCGTTGAGGTATTTCCAATATCGCCACGTTTTGCATCTGCAATTGTAAAAATTTCTGGATAGTTTTTGTTGAGGTATTTTATGGTTTTTTCTAAAGATTGCCAACCTTTAATTCCATACGCTTCATAAAAAGCAATATTTGGTTTGTAAGCAACACACAACTGATGTGTTGCATCAATAATTGCTTTATTAAATGCAAAAATAGGATCTTCTTCCTTCAATAAATGTTTTGGGATTTTATTTAAATCAACATCCAAACCAATACATAAAAATGTTTTTTTTCTTCGGATTTCTTTAACCAATGCTGCTGTTGTCATAATTCTAATAAATGTTGTGTAAAGGTACATGTTTTTAAGACTTTCAATTATCTTTGCTCACTTCAATGGCAGAATTTTATTGAAATTTACATCATTACTTTCATGAAAAAACTATTTTTAATTTTATTTGCGACACTTTTTTTAAGCTGTAGCTTTGAAACGCCAGTAAAATTTACTGATAAAGTTTTGACTAGTAATTTGTACACAATTGATGATAAATTAATCAATTTTGCAGAAATAATCAATCAATACAAAGGGAAAAAGATAGTGCTTGATGTTTGGGCTTCTTGGTGTGCCGATTGTGTTCGTGGATTCCCAGCTGTTAAAAACCTCCAGAAAGAATATCCAGATGTGGTTTTTATTTTTTTATCAGTCGATAAAAATATACATGACTGGAAAAAGGGAATTTCGAGATTTGATATAATTGGAGAACATTATTATGTGGAGAATGATTTCGATTCAGAATTAGCAAATTTTCTTGGGTTAAGTTGGATTCCAAGATATGTTGTTATTAATGAAAAAGGGGATATTTCACTTTTTAAAGCAAAACAAGCATCAGACGAAAATATAATAATAGCGTTAAAAAAATAACGTATTTTTGAATTTCAAAATAGTATTTCTAATAAAAATAAAATAAAAGTAAAATGAGACATAAAATTGTAGCAGGAAACTGGAAAATGAACAATGATAAAGATGAAACTAAAAAACTCATCAAAAAAATATCAAAAGCAATAAAGAAACTTAAATTAGACAATACAAGAGTTATTGTTGCACCAAGTTTTGTTAACTTATCATCAGCTATTAAAACGGCAAAAAAATCGAAAGTAGAAGTGGTTGCGCAAAATATGCATCAATCTAAAAACGGCGCATTTACTGGAGAAATTTCTGCGGATATGTTAAAAAATATCGGAATTGAAACCGTTATTATTGGTCATTCAGAAAGACGTTCTCTTTTTGGGGAAACAGATGAAATTTTAAAAGATAAAGTGAATGCAGTTTTAGAAAACGAATTAGAAACTATTTTTTGTTTTGGAGAATTATTAGAAGATAGAAAATCTGGAAATCATTTTAAAGTGGTTGAAAATCAATTAACAAAAGCATTATTTCACTTAAACGCAGCTGCTTGGTGTAATATTATTTTAGCGTATGAACCAGTTTGGGCAATTGGTACAGGTGAAACTGCAAGTCCAGAACAGGCACAAGAAATGCACGCATTTATTAGAGGAATTATCGAGAAAAAATACAATGCTAAAATTGCGGAAAATGTTTCTATTTTATATGGTGGAAGTGTAAAACCTGCAAATGCTGAAGAAATTTTTTCAAAACCAGATGTTGATGGAGGTTTAATTGGCGGTGCTGCATTAAATGTAAACGATTTTACAGCAATTATAAAAGCTATTTAATTAAAAAACTTCTGGACATTTAATTCTGGACTTCCTTTGAAGTGTTATTCTCGTTAAAACGGGAAATCAAATAAAAATAATGGATAATATTTACATAGAATATAATTTTACAATTTCTCCTAAAGAACCTGCGACAGAAATTTTGATTGCAGAATTAGGTGACGCAGGTTTTGAGAGTTTTGTAGAAACAGAAAACGGACTTACAGCTTACATTCAAAAAGAGGAATGGAATTCAGCTATTTTAAATGATATTTTTGTTTTAAATTCCAATGAATTTTCAATTGATTTTGAGCAAATAGAAGTAGAGCAAACCAATTGGAATGAAGAATGGGAAAAGAATTTTTCGCCAATTCAGGTTGATGATTTAGTAAGTATTCGTGCTCCTTTTCATGAAAATCCGAATCTAAAATACGATATTGTTATCGAACCAAAAATGAGTTTTGGCACAGGTCATCATGAAACGACTCACATGATGGTGCAGCATTTATTAAAGATGGATTTAATCGGTAAAAAAACGTTAGATATGGGATGCGGAACTGGAATTTTAGCCATTTTTGCTGAAATGAAAGGAGCAAAACCAATTGATGCAATTGATATTGATAATTGGTGTTATCAGAATTCTTTAGAGAATGTACAACGAAATAATTGTAAAGAAATTACCGTTTTAGAAGGAGATGCTGCTTTATTAACAGATAAAAAGTATGATGTTATTATAGCAAACATCAACAGAAATATTTTGTTGATGGATATGGAAATCTATACCAATTGTTTGAATAAAGGAGGTGTTTTATTGTTAAGCGGATTTTACAAGGCAGATATTCCAACAATTGATGCAGCAGTTGTAAAATACAATTTGAAACTAGATAATTTTATAGAAAGAAATAATTGGGTTGCATTGAAATACAATAAGTTGTAAATTTGCAGTATGAGTACAAAAGAAAAAATTCAGGAAGAAGTAGACGTTTTAGAAAAAGAAGTTTTTCAACATGAAATTGTGTTGCATAATGATGATGTAAATACATTTGATCATGTAATCGATTCTTTAATTGACGTTTGCGAACATACATTAGAACAAGCAGAACAATGTGCAACTTTGGTTCATTACAAAGGAAAATGTACTGTAAAATCAGGTGAATACAAAGACTTAGAGCCAAAATGTTCTAAATTATTGCAATTAGGTTTATCAGCAGAATTAATTTAGAAAATGGAAAACGTTTTAAAATATTATGATTTTTCATCATTTAAGAAAGATGATTCAGATACTTTTTCTGGGAATGAAATTGCATATTCAGAAGTAAATCCAACTCATTTTTTAATATTTGAAAAAACAGAAACTACCTTAAATTTGTATATTTCTAAATATCAAAATAAGAATGAAATAGGAGAGAAGCCACCAGAAATAATAGAGCTTCTCGTAGAAAATTACGATAAAAGTCTACCAGAACACAGAATAGCGATTAAGCAATATAAAAACTAACTCAAGATTTTCTTGAGTTTTTTTATGCGTTTAAAAACCGGAACTCTTTTTTTTACGTAAATATTTGTGTAGTCATTTTATAGGTTTTGATTAATTTCAAAGACTTATAAAAAAACGCCTTTTTATAGAAGAATAGGTTACCATATAAAATTAAATGTAGTAGTTAGTTTTAGATTAAGTTTGGTTAGTTGAAAAAGCTCTTGGTCATCTCGTTTAAGGGCTTTTTCTTTTATTCAATAAAAAACTTGACCAATTAAATTAGTGTTTAAAACTTGTTTTAGTTTCTTAAATCAGGTACTGTTAAAATAGTAACGTTAGCATTTTGCCTTAAATTTTAACTATTGGATTTGAGAAAATACTTTTAAAGAAACGATGCTTCGTATTAATAAATGCAGTCATTTTACTCTTTTTTTTAATAAAACAGCGAACACCTTCTTGTAAATTGTGAAATCTCTATTATAACAGACAATTCATTTTCTTTATAATTTTTTTGAAATTGGTAGGAAACACAAGCTCGTTCAGATTACGATTTTTTTTAAAAAAGAAATACTGAAATGATTTTAAATTGATTATCTTATTCCTCATTATAGAAACACACTTTCAAAAAAAGAAGATGTTACTCAATCGTGCTATCAGTAAATTTAATAAAAAATAATATTTGATGAAGGAAAAATCAAACGAATTAGATGATTATTTGGACAACCATTATATACATCGCAGTAACTGGTTAAGAGCAGCAGTTCTTGGAGCAAATGATGGTATTTTATCTACGGCAAGTATCGCAATTGGTGTTGCCGCTGCTAGCGATTTTAGAGATCCTGTTATTTTAGCAACTTTAGCAGGTTTAGTAGCTGGAGCTTTATCTATGGCAGCGGGAGAATATGTTTCGGTAAGTTCTCAAACAGATGTTGAAAATGCAGATATTGAAAGAGAAAAAATAGAATTAGCAGAAATGCCAGAAATCGAATTATTGCGATTAGCAGAAATTTATGAAAAAAGAGGCCTTAAAAAAGAGACTGCTTTATTAGTTGCAGAAGAATTAACAGAACACGATGTGCTAGCTGCTCACGTAAGAGATGAGTTGGGAATTAATGAAATTAGCCAAGCAAAACCTATTGAAGCAGCGTTAGCTTCTGGAGCTTCTTTTACAGTTGGCGGCTTACTTCCTTTTTTAGTGGTATTATTTCTTCCTTTAAAAAGTATGGAATATTCGCTTTATGGTTCTGCACTTTTATTTCTAATACTTTTAGGCACTTTAGCAGCGAAAGCTGGCGGTTCAAGTATTAAAAAAGCAATACTAAGAATCGCTTTTTGGGGAACAGCAGCAATGGGATTAACGGCTTTTGTTGGTTATCTGTTTAATGTGAATGTTGGATAAATAAATTACATTATAATTACATTTAGTTCTCTTGATAAACTCTCGATCTATTTAAATCAACCTGAATAGATTGTTTACAGAATAAAATAATTAGTATGGTTTGAATGGAAATGTTTAGAACTTGCTGTTAATGTAACAGCTTATTTTGGTACTTATGTTCTTTTTAATAAATTTTACTCCGCCAAATAAAATAGCTTATTTATTTTAAACTTAATTCGTTGCAACGGCTATCAAAATAGCTACGTAATGGCAAACAGCACCAGCGAGCACGAAAAAATGCCAAACGGCGTGACTGTACGTATATTTATTCCATAAATAAAAGATAACCCCAATAAGATAAAGTGCGCATCCAATTAGAATCATAGTTAGAATATTGTTAGGAATACTTTCAAAAAAAATACGTCCGCCAACAATCATAATACATCCCATTGCAATATAAATTAGCGTAGAAAGAACTTTCCATTTTCCTGTAAAGAAGATATTATAGACAATTCCTAATGCTGTCAAACCCCACAAAATAGATAATAACTTAATCCCAAAAGAATTACGCATATACATTAACAAAAGTGGTGTGTACGTACCTGCTATTAAAAAGTAAATACTAATGTGATCAAGAATTTCAAGTATTCGTTTTGCTTGTGCATGCTGAAATCCATGATAAAGTGTGGAAAAAGTGAAAAGTTGTAAGAAACAAAATCCATATATAGCTGCGCCAATTATACCCGCATTATTATCACTTTTAATGGCAAAGGCTATTAAAATAGGAATACTTACAATCCCAAAAATAATACCAAATCCATGTACAATACTATTTACAAGTTCTTTCTTGATTTGTTTATTCGAATTTTTAATTTGCATGAAAATAGTCTAGATTGGCTTATCGTTTTAAGCAATATTATTCAAAACTACTAAAATCTATTCAGACAGAAGTTTTATTGAAGATATAGTTTGAAAATAAAGAGGGTTATGTAGTTGCAGAACAACAATTAGAAAATAGACTTTTATACGGCTTTTATCCAGATATTTTAAACAATCCTGGAGAAGAAAAAGAGCTGCTAAAACAATTAGTAAACAGCTATTTATATAGAGATATTTTAGCATAAGCTACTATTAGAAAACCAGAAGTATTAGAAAAATTAGTACAAGCATTAGCACTTCAATTAGGTAGTGAAGTAAACTATAATGAACTAGCGCAAATGGTTGGTATAGATAAAAATACAGTTGCTAACTGATTAGTTTCACAAGGTTGTTCCTTTCACAATATGCGTTTTATTAAATACACAAAAGATTTAAAACTATTTCTGCTTCTCCAAAACAAACAAATCTTTACGTCTATCTCTCAAGTTTTTTACACTTCCACACTGATTCAATTCGCGCAGTAAATCCAAGTCAACATCAGCAATTAAAATCATTTCTGTGTTAGGTGTCGCTTCTGCTTTAATTCCGTTTGAGGGAAAAGAAAAATCACAAGGCGTAAAAACTGCAGATTGTGCATACTGAATATCCATATTATTTACTTTTGGTAAATTCCCAACACTTCCCGCGATTGCCATAGTAGATGTGCCAATAAACGGGTTAGTCAACACTAGTATCCAGCGTTGGCCTATCGGCACGCCGAATACTTAGTTGTTTTGTGCGCCGTTTTTACTTTATTATAATTGCATTTGGCGAAATAATTTCTACTTGCAATAAATCATTTAATTTATGTTTTTGATTTATCCAAGTTTTTAATTTTTTTCCACCCATTATTCTCGGAGTTCCGTTTTGATTTGCGGTTCTATTTATATATCCGTTTATTGTACTGTCAAGTTTTTCTCCTAAATGTATTTCAATATTTGAGTTGTCAGCACCAAATAATTCTGAAAACTCTATACTTATATTAAAAAACCCTTGATTAAAATATGTTTGACCAAGTGTAATTTCAAATCTCGTCTGAATTGGAACAAGTTCTGATGTCGTTTTTGGTTCGTTCGTAAGTTCTATTTTTTCGCTATTCTTATCAATCTCTTTATTTCGACCAGAAAAATTCCATTTCGGATTTATTTCGTAAATCAAGGTGTCTTCAAGAGCTGAAGCGAGATTAATTCTGAATGAACCATATTTTAATAATCCATTATCTACTAAAATAAATATATCAACAGGTTGTTTTTTAAGCAGCAATTCTTTTATTTTTTGGTTAACTCTAATGTTGGTTGTTTGGGTTGATCCGGGATTTTGATAACCATACATTCTTTGCGATAATTGCATTCTGGTTTTACCAATATATTTTATTTCTCCATTTGAAACAAAACTATATAAAACATTAGTTGTGGCGTGATGTAAAGTTAAATTATAAAATATTCTATCATTTTTGAGTTCCCAATGTCCAACGGGAATAAATCCAATACTTAAGAGTCTATCCATTTTTTATTAATTTTCAGGTTAGTTACGATTTTTGTTTAATGGCGCACAACGGTTTGCAGCTACAAGAAGTTGGCGATTTTTACCACAAATGTTCATACGAAGCACAAATGTTTGTTGAATCACAAAACTGTCTTACGAAGCACTGAACCGCCAATTTCTTTTAGGTGCGGTCATAGCCATTGGTTCTTTATATCTTCTCTATTTGCGCTATTAAATTTTTAATTTTTTGCTCACCAGAAAAGTCTGCATTAATACGGTTTTCAAGTTCATTTCTGTATGCTCGTTTAATAGCTTCAGATGACCTATCAGAATTCGTACTTATCGTTTCGCTATATTTTTTCTCCAACTCAATAAAGCCTAGGTTATTATAGAGCACTGACGAAAATGAATTTTTTAATTTTTCAACTTTCTTAGTTTGACTATTTAAGCGATAATTTAGAACGCCTAAAATGATTGTCGCAGCAAATGTCATTGCTGCAACAATTAAAGTATAAAGCTCCATTATTATTCAGAAGAATTTAGACGATTTTTGAGTATTTCTTGGCGTCTTGCTTTGGATTCATTTAATATTTTACCGGTTTTATTAACTGAAATTACAGCAGTTACAATAATTCCAATAAATAGTGTAATAATTGCTGGTGTTGCGGTTCTATCAGAATCATAAATAACGTTATGATTAGCAATTTTAGCTGCAATAATTGCTGTCACTATAGTAACTGCTAAGCCAATTATCATAATTTTATTTTTAAGTTTTTTTATCACATCTTTTCTTGCTTGATCCTCAGGTCTTACACCATTAATTCGTAAAGTTGAAGTACCATCCATATAAACATGAAAATCTTTCTCGCCATATTTATAGTTTGTAATCCAAAATGGAATATATGTCCTCATTGGTTTTTCTTTATCATAAAGTGCATCAACATAAAAGTCTTTATATTTATCACCAGGAATTCTAGGTTTGGTTTGTGTTTCAACGAAAGAATTCGCCTGTATTTTGCCAAGTATATCCCAAGTGTCAAGCTCGTCAACAGTATATTCAATTAAATTAAATCCCATGGTGTATTTTGTATCATACGGCTTAAGATCTCCTCTATTAAAAGACGTACCATGTGCATATACGGCAACATCTGATTTTATGCCCTTACCTGCGCCTGCAAATGCTAAAATGGCAAACTCACCAGAGCATTGACCTGAACTTGGTCGCCAATCACTAACTGTTCTAGTTTTTTCAACTGTTTTACCTTTTGAATCCTTCCCTAAGTATGTTTCCGTTCGGTCATAACCACTTGATGCAGACCAATTACCGTTATACCTTCCTTTATAAAACCACATAGGTAAATATACGCCATTAACCGACTCAAATATTGTGGAATTCAAAATGTCATCTGGAGTGTAATCACCTTCAGATAGCCATGATAAAACGGCTTGTTCATAATTTTCTTTACTTACCTTAAATGGCAAAATACCATCAGGTGCGGCAATTTCTTCATCTTTAGCTTTTTCAATTTCAAACTTACTTCCGCAAAAGTTACAGTTTGTCATTTGTGTTCCTGGGTCAAAAATTAATTCTGCACCACAATTGGAACATCCAATTTTTTTTAATTTTAGTTGATTTTCCATATTTATTTATTTGTTTAGTGAATATTTGAAGGGCATTATTTGCTAGTTTTTCATAGGTAACTTTTTCTCCATTTTCTTTTTGAACATATGATTCTGAATAAACAGACATTTTACTAAGTGCTTTCTTCGCATCATCAATTCTTCCTATAGCCAAATGACAATTTAAAATCCCATACCAACATTTAGCTGCGGTATTTCCATATTCATCCCCTCCTGTTAGAACACTGATAATGCCATCAGGATATTCATCAATAGATTTTTTAAAAAAAGTAATCGCTGTTTCAAATTGATTCATATTAAAATAACAAAGTCCTATATTATAAATTGCATCATCAACCAACTCGCTATCTGGAAAATCTTTTACTAATTGATGCATATGAGCAATTGCTTCTAAAAAGAATTCATCTTTTGCTGAATTCATACCTTCTATAAAAAGTTGTATTTCTTTTTCGTGCATAATTAATTTGTTTTACTGTGTTCTATTATTTATCTTTTTTTTATACTCTGTTGGTGAAAAAGGAGCATATTTATTTATACGTAAATGAGATGTTGTTCCTCCTATAATTGACGCTATTAATACCCCAAGCCAAAAATCGTGGTACAGAAACTTACTCACAATATATACAATCAGAATTGTACAAAAAACAAAAATGAAGGAGCCTATCTTTGAGCCAAAGGATGAAAGAAATGTAAACGGGAGTAAAAAAATAAGAAAGCCTCCTACTATTTGATAAATGGACTTTTCTTCTTCAACTGCAAAAATGATTATTGCAGCACAAGCAATTGCGGCAATGCTACCTATTAAGATATTTTTAGTAGTATTATTCATAATTATTAAATTTGATCCATCAGTTTGATTTTCTTTTGATTAAATTCTTCTTGTGTGATAACACCAATATCCAAAAGTTCTTTCAGTTTTTTTAGTTTATCTATTGCCGTCTCTTTTTCTCCACCACCTTGCATACTTGACATCATAGACTGCTGTATCATTTGAGGCATAATAAAACCCATTCCAAGCCCCATCCCTGCGCCAAGACCGCCTCCCATAGCATCACCAGTACTCCCTGTGTTTTGAGAAGCATTTTCTATTGAAAGTGCAACTTTATATTTCATAAACTCATCCATGTTACCAATAGCAGACATTCCTGAACGTTGGTCAATTATTTGTTGAACTTCATCGGGTACGGTAATTGAGTTTATATAAAAGTCATGGAGAGATAAACCTAAGCCGTCAAACTCTGCTTGAAGCTTCATGCGGGTCAATAAACTCAAATCATCAAAAGAGCTTGGCATATCAAATACCGTTTTCAACTCATCCCCAATTATATTTGTTAAGCGTGCTATAATGATATTTCTCAAATAACCCTCAATGTCATCATTACGGAAAATGCTTCTGGTACCAACTACCTTATTGATAAATAACATCGCATCGGAAATTTGGATTGAAAACATACCAAATGATCGAATTCGAATCATCTTAAGCTCAGTATCTCTAAATAATATTGGCTCTTTTGTGCCCCATTTAAGATTAGGAAAAAGCTGTTTACCTACAAAGTAAACTTCAGCCCTAAAAGGAGAGTTAGGACCATAACCAAACGAAGTAACCCATTTTCCAATTAGCGGAATGTTCTGTGTCTCTAGAACGTGCCTTCCAACTTTAAATACATCAAGTGCTTTGCCGTCTCTAAAAAAAACAGCTTCCTGACTTTCTCTCACAGTCAGTTGCGCACCCCATTTTATTTCAGTTGATCCGTCGTCAGGCATTCTTTTGACCATTGTTTTGCCCGAATTATCTAAATACTCGATGACTTCCATTAATTCTGGCATAGTGTTTTATTATTTGAATTCGTTGACATAAGCGTTTCTTTTATTATAATAGCTCTGGTTTAATACCACCATTTTTTTTATATCTGTCAAGGTTAGCTCTGTAATGTTTTTATGAAGGTTGTCGGTCGCTTCTGCCAAGTCTAAATCCATTTGATAAATTTTGTACAGTTCATCTTCTTTTATTTGATTGTCTGAGAAAAACGCAGTCGCTCCGTGTGGTGCATATTTAACCTTTGAGCTGAAAGTATTTATTTGTTTTCTTAACTCCTCAATTTCCTTCATTTGCTCCTTATCTTTTACCTTTAATGCCTCATTAATTTTTTCGTACAGAATTTTTTCTATTTCATACAATTGCGATGTGATTCCCTCTCGTAGTATTTTGTCACAATTTCGTCTTCCATCTCTTTCTGCATATCCACTATACCCCGGAAGCAACGAACCTATTTTATCAAAAAAGTTTTTATTTCTATTCATGATTATTTTGTTTTGACGTTATATTGTTTAAGGTGAGTTCTAAAAATTCATTTTTTTGTAATTTTTTCAAAAAAGCAAGAACCCATCTAATGCTTTTTTGAAATTATAAAGCAAACATATGAATATTTTTTTTTATTCCTGTAAAAATTACATAAAAAATCTATCTATCTATCTATCTATCAGTATTTTATGTTTTAAAAATATTTAACTGAACCACTTGCTCATATCTAAATAAATTGTAGGTTAGGTTGATTAATCCAATTATTCCAGTGGCTCTTACTATTCCTATTGATCTCAAAAACAAGCCATTCATACTTTGCTCCATAAATCCAAAAATGTGTTCTACTCTGGCTCTTGTCTTCGATTTTTTAGTGTTTTGAACTTTTTGTTCCTCTGTTAACGGCTTGTTTTTATATTCTTTTTAGTGAACTTGATTTTTCATCTCATATTTTAAAATGGTTTCTTCTTGATTTTCGCCTACATAAGCACTATCGCCATACAAATTTTCTCCTTTGTCTTTCTCGTCTAGCAATTCGTCTAATGCTTGTGAGTCGTGAACTGATGCGTCTGAAACTGCATATTTGTTTATAAATTTGCTTTTGCAATCTGCTTTTGCATGGTTTTTATATCCGTAAAAAGTCTCATTATTTTTCTTTGTCCATCGACCGTCAATGTCTTTTTGACGTTTATTATAGGGCTTGTCATCCATAGTTCATCACCTCGTCCTTCTTTTATTATTTGATTTTCTTCTCGGGTATTTCCTTGGCGTGGTGCAATGGTAAAACTGGCGTCGACCATTTTCCCTTCGCTGAATAGCATAGATTTTGACTCTAAATAGTTGATGAATTGAGTAAAAAAATCTTCTACAAACCCAGTTTTTGTTACTAACTCTCTAAATGCCCACACTGTTTTTTCGTCGGGAACTTTATCACCACTCTCCAATCCTAAAAAGGTTTTAAAACTGGTTCTGTCGATAATTTGATACTCAACCTGCTTGTCGCCAAGACCATAATAGCGTTGCAAAATCAATATTTTGAACATCATTACAACATCGAAAGGGCTTGCTCCTGCATTGTTTTTTTGTTAGTATTTAACAATTTTTCTTCTAACTTTTCTCTAAACATATTAAAATTAATTGCTTGACTAATGATTTCTAATGGATTACCTATTTCTGAAAGTTGTAAAGCAGTAAATTGCTCGTCAAATAAACTTTTGTTGCCTGTGGTTTTGTGTCTTGGGTTTTTCATTTTCTAAATATTTTGACTCAAATATACATATAATAAACTGAATATCAAAGTTTTAAATTAAAGAAGCCCCTTTAAGGTTAACCCTCTTATATATTTATTCGAAGATAATTTTAAATTCGTGTTCTATTGAAACTTTATTATTAAATATTGCTTTAACAAATACTTTAGCAGTATCACCAACCATTTGTTTATCAAAAAAGAATTGTTGTTTTGGATGATATGTATACTTACTATAAGTACCAATTAAAGTTTCTGAATATGGACAATCCATACATTGATTTGGGTTAATTGAATATCCTGCGATATTAAGAGGTGGAAAGATTCTGGCCATATCTCCTATAGTATATGTTCTGTTTCCAACCGGAATGGGGTTTTGGAAATCTCCACTACTAAAAAAACCTAATGCACTATAAAGCGGAACTGTAAATGATATGCTATCTATCCACACCCAATAATCTGAATCAAAAATAACTTCTACTTGTGGTACATTATTTATTAAATAATCCGAATGTAATTCACTCAATTTACCTTTGATGGTAAAATATTGTATTCCTTGGTGGGAAATATGCCAATACTTATTTTCATCTTTATAAACCCCAGGTGATACTAATGAATCTATTTCAAAAAATGAACTACAACCCTCTTCTAAACAAAGGCTTGGTGTTAATTTTTCTCCTTGATTACAAGACAAAAAGAAGCTTACTATTAATAAATATAATAATTTTTTCATAATGTTGAGTATTCTATAGCTTTAGTAAATCATAATATAAAACCATTTTTCAAAAATCGACGCTTCGCAGGATTGGTTAAAATTGTTAAATTGATAAATAATTAAAAAGCTCGAACTGCACGCACGAAGTCTGTGTCGTCTTTATAGTACCTGCCCTTAAATTCACTGCCGAAATACTGAACCCATGCTTTCCTAGAATCCACCTCCGTAGAACTCCAGTAGTCGGGATTTTTTAAAAATGGTCGCCCAGAATTGGCTGTAGCTGTCGAATCTATTACTGCCTTATTAACGCACATTTCACCTAACTCATCTTTACTGGGTAAAAACCAATCGTCAAAACCACCACCTCTATAAGCTCTTGCTATACTGGCGGCATAATCCCCTGAACCTTGAGCAGCTATTATAGCATCGGTATTGGTTGTCCCTGTTCCGATAGCAGTACCTGTTGCACCTGTAAAAAGGTTAGAACCATTATACCATTGAGCGTTGTATTTTTGGTCTACTATAGCACATACTAAACCGTGTTTATTATCTGCTGGATCTACCCAAAATACAACACCACCAGCTCTAAAGTCTCCTATTGCCGCTGTTATTGGTTCTAAAGCAGCTTTACTTTCATAACTAACAGAAATTTCTTCTACTAATTCAATGACAATTTTACCTTCTGTATCTGTAGTTATTTCATTTTTTTTGTGACCAAAAATTCGAATAGGACGCACCATATAGTTTTTCCAGACCTTATATTCGTTAAACTGAATACCAGCATCATCATTTATAAACTGGGACCACGCGTTACTTTCATTGTCCTCGTCCTCCGTAGAACTCCAGTAATTCGTTATCTGAACAAATTTTGATCCTCCGTTGGCTATAGCTGTCACATTTATTGCTTTATTAAAAATGGACATTTCCCATAACTCATCTTTACTGGGTAAAAACCAATCATCAAAACCACCACCTCTATAAGCTCTTGCTCTACCGGCGGCATAATCATCCCCTGAACCTTCAGCAGCTATTATAGCATCGGTATTGGTTCTCCCTGTTCCGATAGCAGTACCTGTTGCACCTGTAAAAACTTCAGACCATCCCCATTTAGGTTCATCTTGGTCTTCTATGGCACATACTAAACCGTATGTGTTATCTGCTGGGTCTATCCAAAACACGACACCACCAGCCCTAAATTCTCCTATATAACTAGCAGTAACTACTTCTTTTTCTTCTTCTAAAGATTTTATTTCTTTTTTTTTGTGACTACAAGAAAAAAATGAAACTGTAAAAGCGAGTAGTGTTAAGTATTTTAAAATTTTCATATTTCTAATTCTTTAATTTCCCATTTTCATCATAATGTAAAGTTTCACCCTTTTGGACACCATCTATATAGTTTTCTATAGATTTCAACTGACCGTTTTCATAATACTTTAACCGTTGGCTTTGATGTATTGCGTTAAAAAAATGTACCTATGATTTAGTTTTATATGTTTCAAACATAATGGTTTTATCTTTTCAATTTATCAATTTCCCGTCTTTGTAGTTTTCTTTTAAAAATAACTGACCGTTTTCATAGTATTTTTCAAAAACACCATCTTTTTTACTGTCTTTGTAGTTTTCTTTTAAAAATAACTGACGGTTTTCATAGTATTCTTCCCAATGACCATCTCCTTTTCCGTCTTTGTAGGAATATACTTTTAACTGACCGTTTTCATAGTAAGTTTCATAAACACCATCTTCTTTTCCGTCTTTGTAGGTTTTTTTTAAACGTAACTGACCGTTTTCATAGTAATCTTCAAAAACACCATCTGCTGTTCCGTCTTTGTAGGAAGTTTTCGAGCTTAACTGACCATCCTTATAGTAATTTTCAAAAACACCATCTTCTTTTCCGTCTTTGAAGGGACGTTTCGATTTTAACTGACCGTTTTCATAGTAAGTTTCATCAACACCATCTTCTTTTCCGTCTTTGTAGGAATATTTCGCGTTTAACTGACCGTTTTCATAGTAATATTCCGAAACACCATCTTCTTTTCCGTCTTTGAAGGATTCTTTCTTTTTTAACTGACCATCCTTATCGTAATATTCCGAAACACCACCTTTTTTCCCGTCTTTGAAGGGTTGTTTCTCTTTTAACTGACCGTTTTCATAGTAAACTACAATTGTTCCACTAAAAGGGCTTCCTTTGTAATTCTTTATTCCTTTTCTGGAAGTTTCTATATACTGATAATCATCAGAGTCCATATTAATAGTAGGTCCACCACAACCAAAAATAACTGTTAATATTAAAAGTAAAATTGAGTAATTGATTCTTTTTTTCATTTTATTTGTTTTTAGTATTTTATAATTTTAAAAATAAACCAAAATCTATTTTACCAACCAATTAATATGCGACATCATAATTTCGCATATTTTAAAGATACCTTTTTTTTTTGTTTACTTTTGTATTGAATGATAGCTATTACTACCTGTAAATGTAATTTTACGATTTACGGTAATAAGCACATTTATTGAACTAATCTCTTTATTAAAAACGCTGTTTATGATAACATACTGGAAAAATAGTTTATGCTGTGTGTTTTTTTTAATGGTATTCAATAGCAATAGCGCACAAAACAATTTTAACATCTCAGAAAAACATTTATTATTTGAAGATGCTATTTCTGGAGAACCTATATTAGTATATAACGACTCTATGTTGGTAAGAGGTTTTGATTTTAAAACACATATAAAAATCAAGTTTCCCGAAAACTTAAATCCTCTGGAGTTTAATTCTTACCAATACAACATAGATGATGTTAATTATTTAGTAGATAACGGTTGCGGACCGGTAGTAAAGTTTTATGACAATACATTTACGCGTATTGACAATTCTTTTAGACATCAAAACCAATATGGAGCTGTATCTTTTAACCATAATAATGGAATTTACTTATGGTCTGGCTATGGGTTATTTGCCTACAAAAATATTTTAACGCACTATGATTTTACCACCAAAGAATGGCAGCAAGAACAGCAATATAATTTTAAAAATGTTGTTCCAAGGCAAAGTGCACTCTACTTGAAAAAAGACACCAATTTATATGTTTTTGGGGGCTTAGATAATCCTACCGATTTGATTATCCCAAATAATCAACTAATAGAAAATTATGTTTGGCGGTTAGATTTAAAAACTTTTAATTGGCATAGAGAACAGAAGTACAAAATGAATTCTTCTTTTATAAAATCATTATTTTATAAAAGAACTACATTTCAGATAGATAACAAAATTGTCATTATTTCAAATTTGATTACGGAAATAGACCTATTTAAAAACACAGTAGAGACCTACAAAATTAAGAACTTTAAAACTATCGATAAAATTATTTACCACGCTAAAAACAGCAATGTAAGCTATACTTTTTCATCAAATGAGGGGTTAAATATAGTTAATGAACTTTATGAGGATTTTAGAGGAGATTTAGTTATAAGAGAACCGTTCTATAAACCTATTATAGAATACACGTTTCTAAAAATTAGTCTAGGAATCTTAAGTCTATTACTATGTTTATGGGTATTAAAAACTTTCTTAAATCAGTATAAAACTAAAAAGAGAGAGATTATTTACCTAAGAAAGAAAGATGTTTTTTTATTAATGTCAAAAAAACCCATTGCCTTAAACACGATGAATTTTAATATTTTAAAAGTTTTCCTAAAAAATAAAAACACTTTCGTACCTATCAATAGTTTAAATGATATTTTATCGGGTAACGGAAATGATGAGAATTATACTACGACTAATAAACGCAGAGAACGTGTATTAAAGGATTTAACTTTTGAACTTTCAATTAGATTAAATTTAGATAAAGACTCCATTTTTGTAACAAGAAGTAGTGATGCGGATAAACGCATAAAAGAGATAAAATTAAACATTGATATTGTTGTGAAATGAAGTGAAAGTCTTCGTCCAAGATTTATTTATTTTTTTAATATATATTCTAAAAACAAATTATTATTATTATTCACCCTATATTTTAGATATTTTAACGTTAACTAATATTTTTAAACTTCTCTAATTTGTCGCTAAATTTCTTCTGCACAACTCTTTTTTAAAAGGCTTGGTTGCTATTCTAGTTAGTAATCTCAAGGCTCTAGTACAATATCCATTGTAAGGTTTTTAATAAGTAGAGCGGCCTGAAACAGGAAGTTCTACCAACAAAAAACCCCGCTATTGCTAGCGAGGTTTGTGTGACCTCGACTGGATTCAAACCAGTAACCTCTTGAGCCGTAATCAAGTGCGCTATTCAGTTGCGCCACGAGGCCGTTAAGCGGGTGCAAATATAGTATGTTTTTTTAAAATAGAAAATCTAAATGCAGGTTTTTATGAATTTATTTCTTCCTTATACCCATCAATAATTGGTTTTGCTTTTTCTAAATCATTTGATAAAACAAATAATTCGACTGAATTTGTTGGAACACCAAACCCTCCAAGTCTTGCAGATTCTACTCGATCTGTAATTCTAGTTGTGATACCTTCTTCATTTAATAAAAAGTCTAACCTTTTAACTAAAATAGAGTTATCCGTGAACACTTTTATATACTCTTCTGACATAATTATTGTTTTTATAGTGAATTTTTGGTTACGTAAGCTCTCCAACCTAGCAAAGCTAATTGAGTTTTTGAAGCTTTTGCCAAATCGATTTCTTTTTTAGAAAGAGAAGGCAAAGCAGCTTTATTGACTTTTGCTAAAATTTTAAAAAGCTTTTTTTTCATTATTTTTAAAGTTAGGTAAAAATAAGCAATTTTTAAAAATAATTCTAACATTCGCTTTCGTAAAATATTAATCTGATAAAATGTATCTTCGCTAAAATTTTAAAAAACATGAATTTTTTATTAATCGCTGGTGGATTAGTCTTACTTATTTTTGGCGGAAACTGGTTGTTAAAAGCATCAGTTGCCTTGTCACTTAAATTAAATATTCCTAAAATTGTTATTGGAATGACGGTTGTTTCTTTTGCAACTTCTGCTCCAGAATTAATCGTTAGCATAAATGCTGCTCTTGATGGGTTTTCTGATTTGGCGCTAGGTAACGTAATTGGTTCTAATATTGCAAATATTGGTTTGGTTTTAGGAATTACGTTATTGTTAGGAACAATGGAGATTCAGAAAGCGTTCTATAAAACAGATTGGCCCGTAATGATCATTGCATCAGTAATTTTATATTTTTTTATCAGCAATGACAATCAAATTGTATTTTATGAAGGTGTAATCATGTTTTCTCTTTTGATTGTTTTTTTAGTTTATTTATTAAAATTTCAAGATAAAAATGCGGTTGTTGATGAAATGCCAGAAGATGATGAACCATTACCTGTTTCTAAAATTATATTTTTCTTACTAATTGGTGGTGTTGGTTTGTTTTATGGATCAGAATTGTTAATTAATGGCGCAACTTCCATGGCAGAGCAATTTGGGGTAAGCGATAGAATTATTGGTGTTACCGTAGTTTCTGTAGGAACAAGTATTCCTGAATTAGCAGCTTCAGTTATTGCAGTACTTAAAAAAGAAAAAGCAATTTCTTTAGGGAATTTAATTGGCTCAAACGTATTTAATATTTTGGCAGTTTTGGGGATTACTTCTATGATAACGCCAGTAGAACTTATAGATAAAGGATTATTAACAAATGATATTTTATGGATGTTAGCAATATCATTTATTATATTACCAATGGTTTTCATTCCAAAGCGAATGCGTTTAAATTGGAAAAACGGAATTATTTTATTAAGTGCTTACCTGTCATTTATTTATGTAACAATAACGTAGAATAAAATTTTAAAGCATAAAAAAACTCGCATCTTTACTATTGGAATGCGAGTTTTGTGTTTAGTTAAGTACTATTAATTAATATTAGCAGCTCTTACAGTTTTAATAATTCTACCTGCAATCTTGTATGGATCACCGTTAGAAGCTGGTCTTCTATCTTCTAGCCAACCTTTCCATCCTTTTTCTACAGTAATAATCGGAATTCTAATTGATGCTCCTCTGTCTGAAATTCCGTAAGAAAAATCGTGAATTGAAGCAGTTTCATGATCTCCTGTTAAACGTTGATCGTTAAACTCGCCATAAACAGCCATGTGTTCTTTAGTAACAGGTCTAAATGCTTCACAAATCTTCTCATAAGTTTCACGAGAACCACAAGTTCTTAATACGTTGTTAGAGAAATTTGCGTGCATTCCAGATCCGTTCCAATCCATGTCTTTACCTAATGGTTTTGGGTGGTATTCAATATAATAACCGTATTGTTCGGTTAATCTATCTAATAAATAACGTGCAACCCAAATTTCATCACCTGCTTTTTTAGCTCCTTTTGCAAACAATTGAAATTCCCATTGTCCAGAAGCAACTTCTTGATTAATTCCTTCAAAATTTAAACCAGCATCAATACATAAATCGGCATGTTTTTCAACCAATTGTCTTCCGTGGGTATGTCTTCCTCCAACAGAACAATAATACATTCCTTGAGGAGCAGGATAACCACCAATAGGGAACCCTAAAGGCAATTGCGTTTTATTATCCATAATAAAATATTCTTGTTCAAAACCGAACCAGAAATCATCATCTTCATCTTCAATTGTTGCTCTGCAATTAGAAATATGCGGAGTTCCATCAGCATTTAAAACTTCTGTCATTACTAAAAACCCATCTCTTCTTGCAGGATCTGGATAAATTGCAACAGGTTTTAATAAACAATCAGATGCACCTCCAGAAGCTTGTTTGGTAGATGAACCATCAAAACACCATATTGGGCAATCTTCTAATTTACCACTAAAGTCATTTTCAACTTTAGTTTTGCTTCTCATGTTTTGAGTTGGAAAGTAACCATCTAACCAAATGTATTCTAATTTCGATTTATTCATTTGTAATATTATTAGTTTAAATTTCTAATTTATTTTGCAAAAATCAAATATTTTAGGTTAATATCAAAAATTTAGGGGGTAAAATTTTAAAATTGTTTAAAGAATAATATTATCCCTATTTTTTATAGGGTATATTTGCGAAATAATAAAAATTACTAAAATAGATTATAAGTATGTCAACTTTTAGATTTAATGCGCTTCAGGAATCTTTACAACGAAAAGCAATAAAAATTACAGATAAAGAAAAAAGATCTGCTTTATTTGGCAGAAACGTTTTTCATCAACAAGCAATGCAACAGCATTTAACAGGTGTTGCATATGAAAGTGTAATTAATGCAATAAACGACGGAAAAAAAATAGATAGAAAAATTGCAGACCAAGTTGCAGTAAGTATGAAAGATTGGGCTTTAGCAAAAGGAGCTACTCATTATACACATTGGTTTCAACCTTTAACTGGTGCAACAGCAGAAAAGCACGATGCTTTTTTTGAGTCGATAAATGGTGGACTTGCCATGGAAAAATTTGATGGAGAACAATTGGTTCAGCAAGAACCAGATGCGTCAAGTTTTCCAAATGGCGGTATTAGAAATACATTTGAAGCAAGAGGTTATACGGCTTGGGATCCAACTTCGCCCGCTTTTATTTATGAAAAAACGTTATGTATCCCAACAATTTTTGTTGCGTATACAGGTGAAGCTTTAGATAATAAAACACCATTATTAAGAGCTTTGCAGGCTATAGATACGAATGCAACGGCAGTTTGTAAATATTTTGATAAAAATGCAAGTAAAGTAACTGCGACATTAGGCTGGGAACAAGAATATTTTCTGATTGATGATGCATTGGCACTTTCTCGTCCAGATATTTTAATGACTGGAAGAACACTTTTGGGACATTCATCTGCAAAAGGGCAGCAATTAGACGATCATTATTTTGGGTCAATTCCTGCTAGAGTAATGAGTTTTATGCGAGATTTGGAGCAAGAATGTATGTTATTGGGAATTCCTGCTAAAACGAGACACAATGAAGTTGCGCCAAATCAGTTTGAATTAGCGCCAATTTTTGAAGAAGCTAATTTAGCGGTTGATCACAATTCATTGTTGATGGACGTGATGAAAAAAGTTTCTAAAAGACATCATTTTAAAGTGCTTTTTCATGAAAAACCTTTTACGGGAATCAATGGTTCTGGAAAACATAATAATTGGTCTTTAGCAACATCCGAAGGGATAAATTTACTGAGTCCCGGTAAAACACCAATGAAAAATTTACAGTTTTTAACTTTTTTTGTAAATACTATAAAAGCGGTTTATGATTATGAAGAATTGTTACGTGCATCAACGGCTTCTGCTGGAAACGATTATCGTTTAGGTGCAAATGAAGCGCCATCTTCTATTATTTCTGTATTTGTTGGTACGCAATTATCAAAAGTTTTAGACGAATTAGAAAATGTAACAAAAGGAAAACTTTCTCCAGAAGAAAAAACCGATTTAAAATTAAATATCATCGGTAAAATTCCCGAAATTTTATTAGACAATACAGACAGAAACAGAACATCAGCATTTGCATTTACAGGAAATAAATTTGAATTTAGAGCGGTTGGTTCGTGGACAAATTGTGCGATTCCAATGACTGTTTTAAATACAATTGTTGCCAAACAATTAAAAGAATTTAAAATTGCAGTTGATGAATTAATCGATAAAAAATCATTAAAAAAGGATGAAGCTATTTTTAATGTATTAAGAGAATATATTAAGGAATCAAAGAAAATTCGTTTTGAAGGTGATGGTTATGGGGAGAATTGGGAAAAAGAAGCCAAAAAACGCGGATTAAGTAACAATAAAACAACGCCAGAAGCATTAAAAGTAAAAGTGTCTAAAAGAACAATCGATTTGTTTGAAGAAATGGAAGTGATGAGCAAAATAGAAATTAAAGCTCGTTATGAAATTGATTTAGAAGAATATACAAAGAAAATTCAGATTGAAAGTCGAGTTTTGGGCGATATTGCCAGAAATCATATTGTGCCGACTGCAATTTTATATCAGAATACATTACTAGAAAACACAAGCGGCTTAAAAAATATTTTTGGAGAGGAATACAAGACCATTGCGAAAGAGCAAATCGAATTAATCATGACAATCTCCAATCACATCACGAAAATAAATTCGCTAGTTATAGAAATGACAAACGAGCGGAGAAGCGCTAATAAATTAGAGGGTTTAAAAGCTGCGGAAGCCTATTGTAACAACGTAAAACCTTTTTTAGAGCAAATTAGATACCATTGCGATAAATTAGAAACGATGGTTGATGATAATTTGTGGCCATTAACAAAATACAGAGAATTGTTATTTACAAGTTAATTAAGGCAAGTTTAAGCATTTTAACAGTTCTAAAATTTTTGAATTTCAGCATTAGAAAAAATAGTTCACTTTAAGATTTAAAAAAGCGTAAAAAAAATCTGAAGCGCACGCAAATTAATTCTTTCAATAAAAAAAGTTTAAAATTAAGAATCGAATATTGCATTCAATAAAATTTTGAATGTTTTAAAAGCAAAGTAAAATGTAAAAAACATCAATAATGCGCTAAAAACTAGTAAAATATATGCGATGTATAATTTGTCATCAGCATAACTTTCTAACGCTTTGTAAGATATTGTTAATGCGATGGGTGATGCAATAAATAGTAAAACTAGGAAGCCTAGATTACGTAAACCTTTCGCTAAAAGTGTGGTATTAGTTGCCATTTTCTTGGTAGTTTTTTATGGTATTTCGTACATTCCCATATTTTTTTAATAATATAGTCGCGGTATTCGCATCAATATTTAATTCTGTCGCTAGCATTTTTACACCTCTTTCCACCAATTTATCATTAGACAATTGCATGTCTATCATTTTATTTCCTTTTACTTTTCCAAGTTGAATCATAGTTGCTGTAGAAATCATATTCAATACCATTTTTTGAGCTGTACCTGCTTTCATACGTGAGCTTCCAGTTACAAATTCTGGACCAACAAGTACTTCAATCGGGAAGTTGGAAACACTTGCCAACGGACTGTTTTTATTACACGTAATACAACCTGTTTTAATGTTATTTTCAGTACATTTTTTTAATGCTGCAATTACATAAGGCGTAGTTCCAGAAGCTGCAATACCAATTACAAAATCATTTTCTGTAATATTTTTTTGTTGCAAATCTAACCAACCTTGCTTTAACGAATCTTCTGCAAATTCTACTGCTTTTCTAATAGCAATATCTCCGCCTGCAATTAATCCGACAACTAAATCGTGAGAAACCCCAAATGTTGGTGGACATTCTGATGCGTCTAAAATTCCTAACCGTCCAGAAGTTCCTGCGCCAATATAAAATAATCTTCCGCCTTTTTTAAGTTGAACAACCACTTGTTGCGTTAGTTTTTCTATTTGAGAAAGTGATTGTTGTACAGCAATTGAAACGGTATTATCTTCCTTATTAATGTGCGCTAATAATTCAGTAATTGGCATTTTTTCCAAATCGGTGTAATCAGAATCTTGTTCTGTGGTTCTTGTAAATATCATCGTTCAAAAATACACTTTTTTGGCATTATTTCTCAACCAAGTCTAAATCAAACTTATCTACATCTGCAATATGAAAATAACCAAGTGGAAAATTTTTAAAATTTGTTTTATTTATAATATTTCCAAGTAAAGATGCTGGTACAGATTGAAAGGGACCACCACCATTTTGCCCACTTTGATTTAAAACGACTCTGTAAAATTCGTAATAATCTTTAGTTGCAGAAGCTATTTTTATAGTTACATTTCTTGGTAATTCAATTTCATCTTCTTGATAAAAAAAAGAAAATTCATAAACAGATCCATTAAAAAATCGGTCTTCTAAAGCAGTTCGTAAATTACCATCGAAATCAAAAATGTAAAAATTTTCTTGCGATGGATCATCTTCAAACTTAATTTTTATTTCTGTTTCTTTACCGCTAAATAATGTTTTATCACCTTGTATTACAGAAACTAACGAAGGTGTTTTTTGTTTCGTATTTGTCGATTTATAAATTTCGTTTTCATGGATTACGGTTAGTTCATAAATGATATCATCCGAAGGAATAAAATTTGTGTTTGGCAAATACGTTCCTTTCTGATTTGAATAGGTGAAATTTACCACAGAATTATCAGATAAATTGGTTATAAAAACAGTTGCATCTGTTACTTTAGGAATGTTTTCATCAAAATAAGGAGCAGAAGTTGTTAACCGAACTTCTGTTTTTGCGGTAATAGGATTATTATTAAAATAAACTTCAAAAACCGCTTCAATTATTAATCTTGATTCTCCAATTGGCGTATCAATATCGACTATTTTTTCGCAACTTGTTACCATAAAAATGAATAATAAACTAGCGATAAATAATTGTAATTTTTTCTTTTTCATCACGTTAAAATTTAAAATTGTAAGTAACAGAAGGTACAACTCCAAATATAGAAGTTTGTGTTGCTTGGTTTTGATTTGTATCTCTATCTCTTGCAAATGCAATGGATGCGGCATTCATTCTATTGTACACATTATAAATTCCAAAAACCCATTCTCCTTGCCATTTTCGACCTTTATTATTTCTAGGGTTTAATGTTGCAGAGACATCTAATCTGTGGTACGCTGGTAATCTATCTGCGTTTCGCCTGTTGTCATCATAAATAGGAATATTCATATTTTGAAAACTATATTGACCAACAGGATAATTTGTTGGTTGCCCAGTTTGGAATACTAAATTAGAATTAAAGGTCCATTGATCATTTAATTCGTAACTTCCATTTATAGAGATATCGTGCGTTTTATCATAAGGTGTGCTGTACCAATTGCTGTTATTAATTCCAGGTTCATTGCTGGTTCTACCTGGTGTTAATTGTTCTGATTTTGATAAAGTATACGCTAACCAACCTCTAAAATTGCCAGTTTCTTTCTTTAATAAAATTTCTAAACCATAAGCTCTTGATTTTCCATTTAAAATAACGGTTTCAATTTCATTATTTGCAATCAAATTTGCACCGTTTATGTAATCAATTCTATTTTGAATATCCTTATAAAAAACTTCTGTTTCTAGAGAGTAATCTCCATTTTTTATAGTTCTAAAATATCCAAACGCATATTGATCTAACAATTGTGGTTTTATATATTTTCCACTTGGCGTCCAAACATCTAGCGGAGTAGGAGAGTTGGTATTGGAAAGCAAATGTAAATATTGTGCCATTCTATTATAACTTCCTTTTATGGATGATATGTCATTTAAAACGTAAGAAAAAGACACTCTAGGTTCAAAATTATAAAAACTTTCAATAACGTCAGAACGTTTGTAGTTTTCCGTACCTTTTGGCGTTGCAGATTCGTATTTCTGAAAATCTTGGTTATAAATTACAGCAAAATCATTTTGGTATGTGCTCAATTCATCTTGACCTAAACGCAAGAAACTACTAAACCGAAGTCCATATTGAAGTGTAAATTTATCAGAAATTTTATGCTCTAAATCCACATAAGCTGCAAATTCATTGGCATATTTATCAATTAGTTTTTCGGCAATAATTCCAGAATCTGGTCTATTAGGTTTTATATCTCCTGGATTAAATTTGATGTAAATGTTATTAATACCAAAATTCAGTTTTATATTTTCTGTTGCAAAATAGCTAAAATCGTATTTATAATTGAAGTTTGTTATACCAGAATCCCATTCAAAACCAACAAAATCTAGCGTTAATCCATAGAAATAATCAGAATAAATTAAAGACATGTTAGAAAATAAACGATCAGAAAATAAATGATTCCAACGCAAATTAACAACAGAATTCCCATACGTATTCACAAAACTATCGCTAATTCCAAAAACATCTTTTCCAAAATAAGTCGATAAAAAAACATTGTTGTCTTTGTTAAAACGATAATTTATTTTGCTATTTAAATCATAAAAATATGCTGTATTGTCATTGTCTAAAAGTGGTAAAAATAAATGTGCGTAAGAGGCTCTACCGCCAACTAAAAAAGAACTTTTTCCTTTTTCAATTGGTCCCTCTGCTAACAATCTGCTTGAAACCAACCCAATTCCGCCAGATAATTTAAATTCTTTATTGTTTCCTTCTTTTTGATAAATATCTAAAACAGAAGATAATCGTCCGCCATATTTTGCAGGAATTCCACCTTTATATAATTTTACATCCTTAATTACATCAGGATTAAAAACCGAGAAAAAACCAAATACGTGAGAAGAATTAAAAACAATTGCTTCGTCTAGTAGAATCAAATTCTGATCTGCAGCGCCACCACGAACATTAAATCCAGATGCGCCTTCACCACCAGAAGTTACGCCTGGCAATAAAATAATAGACTTTATAACGTCTGATTCTCCTAAAACAACAGGAATATTTTTAATTGTGCTTACAGAAAGCCTGTTAACACTCATTTGCGGAGATCTAATATTTATTTTTTCAATATTACTTTCTATAACAATTTCGTCTAACTGTTCTGACGCTTCTACTATTGTGAAATTTTTGGTTGTTTTTTCTGATAAATTAATCGTTTCAGAAATGTTTGCAAAACCTAAATAACTTACAAAAAACTTATAAGTTCCTGCGGGTAGAGTGATGGAGTAGAAGCCATATTCATTCGTAATTGTACCTGAATTTAATTCGGGAAAGTAAATAGAAACTCCAATTAAAGTTTCATTACTTGCGCCGTCATAAATAGTTCCACTTATGGTAAATTTTTCTTGAGAAAATAGTGCCAGATTGCTAAAAAACAATCCAATAATAAGTATTTTTTTAACAATAGACATTCGGTTTTGTTTAATTTGATTTATAAAAACTTCAACAAAAATACGTCACAAAAAAGAAAAAGAAATGTTAAATATAATTAATCATAAAGGATGCCCTCTGCAACTATTTTTTTATTCGTTTGAAAGTCATACAGTGTTAATTTTCGTAGCGTATAATAATCTACCCAAAACTGCTCTAAAGAATTCAAATACGTTAAAACGGAACGGTCTTGTTCTTCTAAAGCCAAGTTTAAATCTGTAATTGTAATTTTACCTAAAACGAATCTTTTTTTAGTAATATCGTATCTTTTTGTGGCAATTTCTTGCGCTTTTTTAGCCGTTTCTAAAAAATTTCTTTGATTTTGCCAATTCAGAGTATGTAATAAAATTTCTTGATCAAACGCTTCTTTTTCTTGATCAATATTGTTATTAACTAAGTCTAAATCTGCTTCAACTAATTTTCTTCTAGATTTGGAAACTCCCCAATCTATCAACGGAATTCCAATTCTTACAGAAAAGCTTTGTTGTTGGTTGTAATCTTGAAATAAATTATTAAAAACATCACCTTGTTGAGAAATTCCGAAATTTGCGTTCAAACTTAACTGCAATCTGTTGCTACCTTTTTCTTCTGCGACTCTTTTTTCTGCTTCTAAACGTCTTCGTCTAAATTCAAGAACTTCTTTTCTGTTGCTTTTTGCTTCTTCCAATGCTTTCTCTATAGTTACATTAAAAGAGGTTAAATCTTTTGGCACATTAAGTTCTAAATTTTCTGTATCGAGTTCTAAATATCTCGCTAAATTTTGAGATGCACTTTTTAATTGAATTTCGTTTGTAATTAATGAATTTCTTGAGTTTAATAGCGCCAACTCCATTTGTAATAAATCGTTTTCTGCAATTTTTCCCATTTCAAATCTTCCTTTTGCAATTTGAAATAAGGTATCTTGATTGGATAAATTCTTTTCAGAAATTTTGTTCTGCATTTGTGCTTTTAATAATGCAAAATATCTGCTAGAAGTATTTAAGGAAATATCTTCCATACTTTCTACAAATTCTCTTTTTGATTCTTCGTATATTAATGGTTCAATTTTTCTATCCCATTTAAATTCGTTAAAAAATAGTGAATTCTGATTGTATCTAATCGAAAACGGAACAACAGAATAACCTGTGCTTACATTATCGCCAAAAACATCAACTCTTTCTAGCGTTGTTGCTAATGAAAATGTACCACCTGTTAACGCTAAATTCTGATTTAAAGATAATGTTCCTTCATAAGATGCTTGATTGGATCGCACAAATATATCTTGTCCAGTATCATCTGTGATTCTTCTGGTGGAATTAAAATATTGCGGAACTGTGCCATCAAAACGCAATTGAGGTAAAAAACCAGCTTCGTAATTTCTATATCTCCAATAACTTCTTTGGTTAGAATTTAATAGTCTTTTGTAGTCTGGAGATTGTTTTTGAGCAATAGTAATTGCTTCTTCTAAAGTGATGTTTCTTTTTTGAGCAGAAATATATCCGAAGGAAAGAAAACAAGCTAATACTATAATTTTTTTCATGTTATTCGTGTCTAATTGCTTCAATAGGGTTTTTGTTTGCAGCAGATTTTGCTGGAGCAATTCCAAAAACCAATCCGATAATTACAGCCACAAAAAATGAAATTAAAATTGAACTTAAGGAAAGTATTGTTTCAATTCCTGTTGCGGCCTCTAATATGTAGGCAGATAAAATACCAAGAACAATTCCAATAATTCCACCACCAATACTTACTAAAACAGATTCGGTTAAAAATTGCAGAATTACATCTTCTCGTGTTGCACCAATTGCTCTAATAATTCCAATTTCTTTTGTTCTTTCTAGAACAGATGCTAGCATAATATTCATAATTCCGATTCCGCCAATAAGCAATGAAATTCCAGCAATTATACTTAAAACGATATTGAAAATCTGCTTTGTTTTTTGCTGTTGTTTTAGCAGTTGAATTGGAATCGAAATTTCAAAATCTAACATATCATTATGTCTTCTTTTTAACATTCTACTCAATACATCTGCGGTTGCATTTAATTGATTGGACTCTTGAACTTGAACAACTAATTTATCAATTTGATGATAGTTTCCACGGGGGATTCTCTTTTTAGGACCACCTTGGTCTCCAAAAATCATCATTCCACCTCCCATTTCTAAAGGTTCGTCTGAAATAATTTTTCTGTCTTTATAACGTACTAAAAATGTTTTGGTAGGAATATAAATGTCTTGATTCAGATCTCTAATTCCTAAATTTTCTTTTGCATTACTAGAGATGAATTTTTCTTCAATAACGCCAATAACTTCTAACCAAACATCTTTAACCTTTATTGATTTTCCTATGGCACTTTCTCCAGTAAATAATTTTTTTTCAATTGTTTTACCAATAATACAAACAGGCATTGCTTTTTCTAATTGATTTTCAGAAAAGTTTTTTCCTGTTTCAATCTCAATGTTTGAAGTTTCAAAAAATTCGGGTGAAACACCAATTAATTTAACTGGATTTTGACGTCCTTTTTTAATAACATAGGTTTCTAAAACTATTTCTGGACTTACTCTTTTTACAGAAGGCACCATTTTCTTAATGCTTTCTGCATCTAGAAGATCCAAACCTTTGGAGAAACGTTTTGCTTGAGTTGCGCCTTCAATTTCTTCTGCACCATTTTCTGAATCTTTTTCATCCGGAATTGGTGTAATTACGATGTTATTTACACCTACTAATTCTAATTGTGCTAATATTTCTTTTTCAGCTCCGTTTCCAATAGCAAGCATGGTAATAACTGCGGCAACACCAAAAATAATACCTAATGCGGTTAAAAAAGTTCGTACTTTATTTGCAATAATTACGCGAACGGCTTCACTAAAATTCGATTTTAGTTTTTCTATGTAAATTTCATCAAACATAGAAAATTAGTTTATTTTTTTAATTTCAGCTTTTTCGTAACCTTCTGGTTTATTAAGGTAAATAACGTCTTCTTCCAAAAGTCCTTTTTCTACAATAACTTCACTATTATTAGAATCACCCAACACCACTTGTTGTTTTGCGATAGAAAAGCCACTTTTTTTATACACAAAAGTGATCGAATCTTTCGAGAAAATACCTTCTAACGGAACGCTTAAAACATCTTTTTTTTCGAAAGTTAAAATTTTGTTTGAGGTTGTCATTCCTGGTCTCACGCTCTCATTATATTCATTAATTTTTATCATCACTTGAAAAACTTTAATGTCAGAACCACGTTTGTTTTCCCCAACATTAGCAACATCAGTAACAATACCATTTAAAGTTAAATCTGGAAATGCATCAAAACCTACTTTTACAGGTAAATCTTTTTTAATTTTTCTTATATCAACTTCATTTGCGTATGTTTTCGATTCCATTTTTGTCAAATCGGGTAAACTTGCTATTGTAGGATCCCAAGGGCTAATTGTTGACCCAACTTTCTTTTTGGAACCATCCCAATTTTTGTCATAAGTTACCATTCCGTTTGAATCTGAATAAATAGTAAAAGAAGCCAGTAAATCAGTTAAATCGGTTAATTCCTTTCTAATTTTAGAAACTTCTGTGCCAACTTCTACCATTTTAGCATCTGCTTGTCTTTTTTTAATGCTGTAATTTTCATTTTTCTCATTCAGATCTCTTTCTAATTTCTCTAGTTTAATTTCTAAAGATTTTATAGTTGCAGGTGGTTCGTAGATAGATTGTTTTAATTCTAACTTGGTTTCTTCCATGCTAAAACGCAAATCTTTTACTGAATTTCTTTCTTGCTTAAGAGAAAGCGTCGTGTCTAATTGTTGTTGTGTAAATTTAGATTGTGCTGCATCAAGATTTAATCTTGCATCAATAATTTGCTCATTTACATCCGTAGGATCTAATCTTCCTACATAATCTCCAGCCTTTATAACTGTCCCTTCTGGAACTAAATCCTGAATTTTAATATCTCTCAATCTAAATTTTTGAAGATTGCTTGGCCCAGAAATATCTTTAGAACTGGTAGATTGTGCTTCACCAGAAGTAATTACTTCGCTAATAAAATTTCCTTTGGTGACTTTTGTAGTTAAGTAGGTGGCTTCATCAGACGAGCCAAAAAAATAAGAATAACTAAAGTAAATTAGTACAAGTGCAATTGCAGCTGTAATCGCAATCTTTCTTTTAGACATAGTTTTTTATTAAATAGAAATCAAAACTAACTAAAAAAGAGTGCTTTAAAGCACTCTTTTATGTTAATTAATGTTAATTAATGTTGATAAATTTTTATATAGATAAGGTCTAAATAGTATCTAGTATCATATTAAATTTCTCATTAGCTCTCATAGCGCGATTGGCTAATTTTTCAATTGGGTGATAATAACCTCCAATATTTACTTCAACTCCTTGAATACTGTTTAACTCAGCAATAATTTCATTTTCTAACAAACTTAATTGCGTAAATGTTTTTGTAAATTGATTTTTTAAATCAGAATTTTTATTTTGAGCTGCTAGTTTTTCTGACCAATACAAAGCCAAATAAAAATGACTTCCACGGTTGTCTAATTCACCAACTTTTCTTGATGGAGATTTATTTGTTTCTAAAAATTTATCAGTAGCTTCATCTAAAGTTTCAGCTAAAATTAAAGCTTTTTCATTGTTGGTAGTTTGTCCTAAATGCTCTAAAGAAACAGATAAAGCTAAAAATTCTCCAAGAGAATCCCAACGTAAATGGTTTTCTTCTAAAAATTGTTTAACATGTTTTGGGGCAGAACCTCCAGCACCAGTTTCAAACAAACCGCCGCCATTCATCAATGGAACAATTGATAACATTTTTGCAGATGTACCTAATTCTAAAATTGGAAATAAATCTGTTAAATAATCACGTAAAACATTTCCAGAAACAGAAATGGTATCTTCTCCTTTAATGATTCTTTCTAACGTAAATTGTGTAGCATCAATTGGCGATAAAATTCTAATATCTAAACCATCCGTGTTGTGATCTTTTAAATATAAATTTACTTTTTTGATAATTTCTGCATCATGCGCTCTATTCTCATCCAACCAAAAGATAGTTGGTAACTTTGTTGCTCTAGCTCTAGAAACAGCTAATTTTACCCAATCTTGAATTGGTAAATCTTTTGTTTGACACATTCTCCAAATATCTCCAGTCTCCACATTGTGTGACATTAAAATAGCTCCATTTTCATCAATTACATCAACTTTTCCGTTTTCAGTAATTTCAAAAGTCTTGTCGTGAGAACCATATTCTTCTGCTTTTTGAGCCATTAAACCAACATTGGGTACGGTACCCATAGTTGTAGGATCGAAAGCACCATGTTTTTTACAAAAATCTATAGTTGTGGAATAAACGCCTGCATAAGAGCTGTCTGGAATAATTGCTTTCGTGTCTTCTAATTCTCCTTGTGCATTCCACATTTTACCAGAAGTTCTAATCATTGCTGGCATTGATGCATCAATAATTACGTCTGACGGTACATGTAAATTTGTAATTCCTTTATCAGAATTAACCATTGCCACAGGTGCATTTTTATCAAAAATTGCTTTAATATCTTCTTCAATTTCTGAACTTTCTTTTGCTGATAAATAGTTTAGATTACTTATAATATTTCCGAATCCATTATTTACATCCACACCAATTCTATCAAAAGTTGCTTGATGTTTTACAAACAAATCTTTAAAGAAAATTTTTACTGCATGACCAAAAATAATTGGATCAGAAACTTTCATCATTGTTGCTTTCATGTGAAATGAAAGTAAAATATTTTTCTTTTTAGCATCATCAATTTCTGTTTCTAAAAAAGATACTAAAGCTTTTTTGCTCATTATTGTTGCATCAATAATTTCTGCATCTAATAAAGCGATTTTTTCTTTTAAAATATTTTTTTCACCGTTAGATGAAGTATGAACTACTTTTACTGATGTTGCTTTTTTTACAGTGACAGATTTTTCGTTATGTGCAAAATCTCCGATTGTCATTGTTGCAACATGAGTTTTAGAATCTGCACTCCAAGCACCCATTGAATGTGGATGTTTACGCGCAAAATTCTTTACTGCTTTTGGTGCTCTTCTGTCAGAATTTCCTTCTCGTAAAATAGGATTTACAGCAGACCCTTTTACTTTATTGTATAATTCCAAAATTGCTTTTTCTTTCCCCGTTTTTACTTCTTCTGGATAATCAGGAATGTCATAACCTAACAATTGTAATTCTTTTATTGCAGCTTCTAATTGAGGAACAGAAGCACTTATATTTGGTAATTTTATAATGTTTGCTTCTGGACTTTTTGCTAATTTACCTAAAACCGCTAAAGCATCTTCAACTTTTTGCTCTGGCTTTAAATAGTCAGAAAAAGTTGCTAATATTCTAGAAGCCAAAGATATATCTTTGGTTTCTATTTCTATGTCAGAAGATTTTGTAAATGCTTTTACAATTGGTAAAAAAGAACGTGTAGCTAAAGCTGGAGCTTCATCTGTTTTAGTATAAAAAATTTTAGCCATTATTTTATTTTAAAAAGCCGAAAAGGCAACTGTTTATATTGAAAAATGCTTTGAATAAAGCGGTTGCAAATTTAAGAATTTATAGTGTAATTTTAACCATTAAATTCTTATTATTTTCAATATTTTATTGTATTATTAAGAGTATTTGTCTATTTTTATTAAATTATGAATAAAATAAAAGCCATATCAAACAATAAATTGCTTAATATGGCTTCTTCGAAATAATTATTTTGGTGCTAAATTTGCGCTGTAGTAAATTCAAATAAGTTTCCACTTATAATTCCTTTAAAAAGAATTTACCGTTTCAATTATTTCAATTGATTTCTTTTAATTCTTAAACCGCTAACGAATAGATTAACTAATCAACTTTCAATTCCTTTACTAATTCATTAGATTTAATTTGAACGTTATTTATTTAAGAATAACATCAAAAAAATTAAAAGAGCACAACAAAAAAAGAATGTCGTTTAATGAAGATTATAAAATGTATCATTAATTTTATCAATTAATGATACACTTTGTTAACTCTTAAATCAAAGATATTTTTCTTTTATTGATTTTTTTAATTTTTAACAATTTATAAATCAACACACTATAAACAATAGTTGTTAACAATTGTGAATTAAAAAAGCTCTTGTAAAAAATTTACAAGAGCTTTAGTTAAATGTTTTGATAAGATATTATCTTCTTCTTTCTGTGATTCTTGCTTTTTTACCAGTAAGACCTCTAAAGTAGAAAATACGTGCTCTACGCACTTTACCTGCTTTATTTATTTCAATTTTCTGTAATGAAGGCAAATTCATTGGGAAAATTCTTTCTACACCAACAGTTCCAGACATTTTTCTAATCGTAAATGTTTGTGAAGCTCCTGACCCTCTTTTTTGAATTACAACTCCTTTAAAAAACTGCGTACGTACTTTTTCACCTTCCTTAATTTCGTAGTAAACAGTAATTGTGTCTCCTGCAGAAAATTTTGGAAGTTCTTTTTTAGCTACGAACTCGTCTTGTACAAATTTAATTAAAGATTCCATCTTTATAATATTTTTTAGTTTACAAAAACAACATTCACGATTCTCGTCAGAGGTTAATTTTGAGTTTGCAAATGTAGAAATTAAAAAGCTATTTTAAAACTAAAAAGAATTATTTTTTATATTGATAGTTTTCACAATAAACAACCCAAAATTTACGAACTTCCTTTCCGTTTATTTTTACAATAATAGGTTCTAATTCACTAACTTTTGTAAAATAGTTTTTTAATATTGGATTAATTTCTTGTTTCTTTTCATCATTCTTAAAACGTTTGTCCGAGTCAATAAAAAATGCATTTTGCCCTTTTAAAGCAGATAAATCATCACCCAAATAATCAAAATGCAAAGCTGGTAAACCGATGATGTTTTGTGCATAAATTTTGTCATCCATAAAAAAGTTTAAGCAAGCGGATGTTTTGTAATTATCATCAGAAAAAACAAATGTATTCGGATGTTCTTCTTGCAACTTTTTAGTTTCTTCAGCTAATTCTTTCCAGCCAACCCAAGTATCATCACTTTTTACAGGGAATATGTAAAAAATTACTTGCAAACTAATCAACAAATGAAATACGATAGCTATTATAATTTGAATTTTAAGCCATTTTTTATTGATAAATAATGCAGCAATAATAATTCCTGTAATATATGAAGGCATTAACCAATTTAATTTCACCCAATAAATAGGTGTAATCAGCATAAAACCAAGAAAAGTTGGGATGAAAAAAGCCAATAAAAATAATACTTTTGTACTTGGTAATTTCAATTTCAAAATCGCACGTTTGCAATATTTATAAGTAAATGATAAGAATATTATAAACAAAACGGGTAATAATAAAAGCATTTGATGCCCAATTGCGCCAAAGAAACTTTTTGGAGAAACAGTAAATTCGCTTATTGAATCTGTTCTACTTGACGATTGAAATGCAAACGAAGCAAATTCGTTTTGATAATTCCACCAAAAAACAGGAAACGAAATTCCAGCAGAAATTAATAAAGAAACCCACATCCAAGGCGATAGAAACAGTTTTCTATATCTGTTAGAAAATAGTAGGAAAGCGATTAATCCGAATTGTAATAATAACGCGGTGTATTTGCTGTTGAATGACAATCCCATTGCGATTCCAGCAAAAATCCAAAACCATTTTTTATCTTCAAAAATTGCTTTGTACAAACAAATAATACTCAATGTCCAAAACAATAATAGCGGAACATCTGGTGTTGAATTAAACGATAATATGGAAATAAAAAGTGTTGATGTAATTAAAATCAATGCTTTTTGCACCTTTTCTTTCGATAAAAAATAGGTCGATAATTTATAAAATGATAAAATCGTAAAAGTTGTAATTACAAAATCGGCAAGTTTAATAACAAAAATATGTTTACCAAAAACATCTGTAAATACCCGTAAAATATAGCCAATCATTCCTGGATGATCAAAATAGGAAAGCGATAAATTTTGACCGTATAAATAATAGTATGCATCTTGTGGCATTAAGCCCATAAATGGCAATAATAGAAATCGGAACAATTGAAAACCAATAACAAAAGCCCACGCAGGATATTTAGTAATAAGTTGCTTTAATCTATTCATCCGCTAACAAATCTGGTCTAATTTTTTGGGTATGTTCGTATGCTTTTTGCTGACGCCAATCGTCAATTTTAGGGAAATTACCTGATAATAAAATTGCTGGAACTTTCATTCCTTTATAGTCCGCAGGTCTTGTATAAACTGGTGGAGACAATAAATTATCTTGAAAAGAATCTGTTAAAGCAGATTGTTCATCGCCAATAACACCCGGAATTAATCGTACAATTGCGTCACATAAAATAGCTGCTGGCAATTCGCCACCAGTGAGCACAAAATCGCCAATAGAAATTTCTCTGGTAATAAATTTATCTCTAATTCTTTGATCTACTCCTTTATAATGACCCGTTAAAATCAAAATATTTTCTTTTAAAGAAAGCGAATTGCAAGCAGATTGATTTAGCGTTTTCGCATCTGGCGTCATATAAATGATTTCATCATATTTTCTTTCTGATGTTAATTTAGAAATACAGGTATCAATTGGTTCAATCATTAAAACCATTCCTGCACCGCCACCAAATTGCGTATCGTCAATTTGTTTATAATTTCCCAAACCATAGTCACGTAAATCGTGAATGTGTATTTCCGCCAGCTTTTTTTCTTGTGCACGTTTAATAATAGAATGGCTAAAAAAGCTATCCAATAAATTTGGTGCAACGGTAATAATATCTATTCGCATGTTGCAAATGTACGTGAAATTAGAATTTTATTGCAAGAGAAGTTTGTGACTTGTTTTTTTTGTTGATTTTGGATTTTGAAGTTTTTATAAAAAATATTTATATGTGTTCGTTAACGTCTAGTATATGAAATGTAGCGTGTAAATAAACGCTAACCTTTCGGATTATATAATAGCCGAATTTTTAAATTTTTCTTATTAACTTTTCTTCTCAATAGGCCAAATTTAAAAATTTGGCGGACTTCATAAATACACACAAATCTCTCGGAAAGTCTGTAATAGCTATGTTTTATATACATTATTGTGGTGCGTTATTTTTTCAGGTAGACATTGGGTTCACTTGAATTTGTCCTCCGATTGCTTTTAATACTTTCATAATTGTTGCAAATTGAGGTTTCGCTCCATCGGATAATGCTTTGTACAAACTCGGTCTGCTTAAACCAGTTTCCTCCGCAATTTTTGTCATTCCGATAGCTTTTGCAATATGTCCAATTGCATTAATCACATCCGTATTATTCCCTTCTTCTAGAACAGTATTGAGATATTCCGCAATCATCTCTTTGCTGTCCAAATAATCCGCTATTTCAAATTTTGAAGTTCCCATTTTCTATTTATTTAATTTTTTCCAAATTTCTTTAGCTTTCTCAACCATTTATCAAATTCAGATGTTTTCTCAATAAAGAACATAAATATTGTATCTACTTGGATACAAATTTAGTAAAAATATTTGAATAAATTTAGTTCGGATTGATTTTTCGACAGAGTGAGTTTTTAATGCACCACACTTAACACGAATACGATGTCGTTTTAATGACTTCTATTCGCAGTTAGCGAAGTTATATTTTTTTAAGTTTAGAAACAAACTAAATTTCTGTACAATAATTTAGTTTTTAAACCTTCAATTATTAATACCTCAAAATAACCTATTTGATTTCTTATATTTGTCAACTTATCAAACTAATTATAAAACAACGTAAATGAAAAAACTTTTTTTACTATTTCTTTTGAGCTCAATTTCAATTTCTGGGCAACAAGTAGATTTATCGTATTATTTACCAAACGAAACGTATAATCCTACTATTCCAACTCCTAAAAGTGTTATTGGGCATGAAGTAGGCGAGTGGCATGTTACGCATGATAAATTGGTGGAATACATGAAGATGTTAGCTGCATCTTCAGACCGTATTTCTATCGAAGAGCGAGGCAAAACTTTTGAAGGAAGACCATTGTTGTTATTGACAATTACATCGCCAGAAAATCAGAATAATTTAGAAAATATCAGAAAAAAACATATTGAGGGAACAAACGATTTTTCTGCAAATGTTACAGATGGTAAAATTGTTGTTTACCAAGGTTTTTCTATTCATGGAAACGAGCCAAGCGGTTCTAATGCTGCGTTAGCGGTTGCGTATTATTTGGCAGCTTCGAATCAAATTGATGATTTGTTGAAAAATGCGGTCATTTTATTTGATCCGTCTTTTAATCCAGATGGATTGCAACGTTTTGCCTATTGGGCAAATTCTAATCGTGGAATGAACATTAATCCAGATCCAAATGACAGAGAATATTCTGAAGTTTGGCCTGGAGGTAGAACCAATCATTATTGGTTTGATATGAACCGAGATTGGTTGCCAGTTCAATTGCCAGAAAGCAAAGTGCGCATTGAAAGTTTCCATAAGTGGTTGCCAAATATTTTGACAGATCATCATGAAATGGGCAGTAATTCGAGTTTCTTTTTTCAACCGGGAATTCCGAGTAGAACAAATCCATCTACGCCACAAATGAATCAAGATTTAACCAAAGAAATTGCAACCTATCATGCAAAAGCGTTAGATAAAATTGGTTCGACTTATTATTCTGAAGAAAGTTTTGATGATTTTTATTACGGTAAAGGTTCTACTTTTCCAGACATAAATGGAAGCGTTGGTATTTTATTCGAGCAAGCAAGTTCTCGTGGTCACGCGCAAGAAACTGATAATGGAATTTTGACTTTTCCGTTTACAATAAGAAATCAATTTACAGCAGCTTTATCCACGTTGGAAGCTGCAAAAAGTATGCGTGTAAAGTTGTTGGAATATCAGCAAGATTTTTATCGAAATTCTAAAAAATTAGAAACAAACAAAGCAATTGTTTTTGGTGATTCAAAAGATGCCGCAAAGAGTTTTCATTTGGCGGAAGTGTTGAATCGTCATAAAATTAAAATTCATGAATTAAGTGAAAATATGACTGTTAACGGCAAAGAATTCAAAAAAGGCTACAGTTATGTTGTACCGATGAATCAGAAAAATCAACGTTTGGTAAAAGCGATGTTTGAAGTGAGAAAAACATTTACAGATAGTTTATTTTATGATGTTTCTGCGTGGACTTTTAATCATTCTTTTGGTGTTGATTATGCAGAAAATATTGCATTATCTAAAGCGGGAAATGAGATTACTGAACTTAAAATGAAAGAAGGGAATGTTTCTTATAAAAGTGATTATGGTTATTTATTTGGTTGGAATGAATATTATTCTCCAAAAGCATTAAATGCTATTTTAAATGCGGGAATTCGTGCAAAAGTGGCAATGAAAAATTTCAAAAATGCAGGAAATTCTTATGACTACGGAACTATTTTTATTCCTGTACAGAATCAGAAGAAAGATGCGTTAGAAATGTTTCAATTTTTACAAAAAGTTGCTCAAGAAAGTCATCTTCAAATCAACGGAGTAAACACGGGTTTAAATGACGGAATTGATTTAGGAAGTAATAATTTCGAAAGTATTAAACCACAAAAAGTAGCGATGCTAGTGGGTAGCGGAATTACAAGTTACGATGCCGGCGAAATGTGGCATTTACTAGATACTCGTTTTCAAATGTTACTTACAAAGCTAGATATGAGTAATTTTAGTAGAGTTGATTTGTCTAAATACACATCTATAATTGTACCAAATAGTTATTCGATGGATGCAAATAATGAAGAGAAATTAAAAACTTGGGTTAGAAATGGCGGAACATTAATTGGGTATAGAAATGCTGCAAGATGGTTTAATAGTAGTAAATTAATAAATATCGATTTTGTAAAAGCAAAAACAGATTCAATTGAAAATGTTTCATTTGAAAACCGTTCTTTAAAATCTGGCGCGCAAGTAATTGGAGGTGCTATTTTTGAAGCAAACATAGATCGTTCTCACCCAATAAATTTTGGTTATAAAAATGATAAAATTGCTTTGTTTAGAAATACTACCTTATTTATTAAAGCTGATAAAAGAAGTTATAATAATCCGATTCAATACACAGATAATCCATTGTTAAACGGATATATTTCTAAAGAGAATAAAGAAATTATTAAAAACACAGTTCCTTTTAAAACGGAACGCTACGGACGTGGACAAGTAATCATTTTTACCGATAACACTACTTTTAGAGGATTTTGGTACGGAACTAATAAGTTGTTAATGAATGCGATTTTCTTTGGAGGGTTGATGTAAGTTAATTTAATCTTTAGTTTCAAAGTTTCAAAACTTTAAATAATTCAGACCTCAAAGGTTTCTTGTGCTGAACTTGTTTCAGTATTAAAACCTTTGAGGTCTTTTTTTTAATTCACGAAAATATAATAGTGTAATAAAAGTGTAACAAAAACTGATTTAACTCGTCTTTCAGATAGTTAAACCAACTAAAACGATGAGTATTTTTAGAGTTTTTTTTGCAATATTTTTTCCACCTCTTTCTGTGATAGACAAAGGTTGTGGTTCTTTTGTAATTATTTTTTTGTTAACTCTTTGCGGTTGGATTCCTGGAATAATTGGAGCTTTAGTTATTTTGAATAACCCGAAGAATTAAAAATTTCGTTTGTGAAATATGTATGAATCGTTTAATTTTCATGTAGTTTGTCATTCTGGAAGAATCTAATAGAATATCACTTAATCTTACATAAGGCGCTTACAGCGTCAAAACTGAATAATTTTAAGAAACTTGTTCTCCGTTTTTTATACTTTTTTTAGCTTGAAGTAAAACTACATTTCCATCTTCATTGTAAACACCTAAAACCAAACATTCGCTCATAAAATTCGCAATTTGTCTTGGTTTAAAATTAACTATTGCAGAAACTTGTCGGTTTTTTAAATCTTCTTTAGAGTATAAATCAGTGATTTGTGCGCTCGATTTTTTAATGCCTAATTCTCCAAAGTCAATCGTTAATTGATAGGCTGGTTTTCTTGCTTTTGGAAAATCGTTGACTTCTATTATTGTTCCGATTCTAATATCGACTTTTAAAAAATCTTCAAAGTTTATTTCTTTTTCCATACTTTATAATTAAAATTTCTATCTTTCTTTTTTCCTAATTTTTCAATTACCCAAAGTGGACCAATTAATAAAAACTGTAAATCTTTAATGAATGATGGTTTTTTGCCTTCAATTTTATGACCATAGAACTGTCCTATCCAGGCACCTATAAAAATAATTGCTGATATTAAAGCGAGATTAGCGTGATTCGAAATCCAAAAATTTCCAATTATAGAAAAAAGAATGCAGAGAAACATCGACAGAAAATACCAAAATCCCAATCGTAAATAGAAAATTGAAATTAAAACACCAGCAGCTGCTCCCCAATTTTCTAAAAGCGGATTGTATAAACCAAAAGTATCTGTTAAAAATCCATTTGGAATACTCATTAACAAACCAATCACACTAAAAAATATAACAGGAACACAAATAAAATGAATAAGTGTATTTGTTTCATTTTGATGACTTATTGCATATTCATCAAACCATTGCTGCGCAGTTCTCATAAAATTTAATCTAATTTATGTTGTTTAAAAAATTGAATTGCAGAACTGTTTTCTCGATTCATTTCTAACGCTTTCTTATAACTTAAAACAGCGTTTACAGTATCTTTTTTTTGCCAATACGCTTCGCCTAAACTATCAAAAGTATTTGATTTAGTAGGATGTAATGCAGTATTTATTTTGAATATTTCTATAGCTTTATCAATATTATTGTCTCTTAAAAGTTGATAACCAAAATTATTTAAACGTCTATCTTGAATCGCAGGATTTAAAGAGTCTTTTTCTTTAATAATTAAATATGCAGCTAAAGCTCCCTCAAAATTATTTTCATCTAAATATTCACTTGGTGTTTTTTCATTTTTGGCTAATTTTTCAAAAACATATTTTACGCCATCATGTTCTGTTTTTTCTGCCAATTCAATTCGGGCAGGATTTTCCAAGAAAATAAGTTTTTCGTTCAATTCAGCCATATAAAACGAACTATCATTTAGTTTTAATGGTTTAATATTTTCTTTTCCTCGCCATTTGGCAAATAAAACGTTTTTTTTAAAATGAATTTCAATCACTTCATTTACGTTAAATAAATATCTTCCTGTTGTTTTTTCGACAAAAATATCAATGTTTTTATTTTCAGAACACCCAGTACATAATAATGAAAATAAAAGTAAATAAAAAATAATCTTCATGTTGATGAATTTAGGTTCGTTAAATTTTAGAATATTAAATACTTCCTATCGCTACAAAAATGGCTTTTAAATCTAACTATTTGGTGAAATTTCACAGTAACTTCAAAATTAGGGTATTAAATGAAATCTATCAACATTATTTATTATTTTGTTTGATAAAGGCTTTCAAGAAACAAAAAAACCGAGCTAAAAAGCTCGGTCTACTATAAATTTAAAAAATAAAAATTATTTTTTACCTTCTACTTTGTCTTCTTTTTTATCCAATACATCAGCATAAATTGTGCTTTCTCTGTTAGCCACTTCCCAAGCTGTATGAAAAACCAAACGAGTTCTTGCTTCTAACATTTCATAGTTAATTTTGTCAGGCGTATCTGTGTGTTTGTGGTAATCTTCATGCGTTCCATTAAAGTAAAAAATAATTGGAATATTACTTTTTGCAAAGTTGTAATGATCAGATCTGTAGTAAAATCTATTTGGATCATTTTCATCATTATATTTATAATCTAAATTAATGTTGGTGTATTTTTTATTTACTGCTTCAGAAATATTGTGCAATTCCATGCTCAATTTATCAGAACCAATTAAATAAATATAATTTGGGTCATCTTTGTGTCTATCATCCACACGACCAATCATGTCAATATTCAAATTTGTAATGTGATTTGCAATCGGGAAAAGTGGATTTTCTACATAGTATTTAGAACCCAATAAACCTTTTTCTTCACCAGTTACATGTAAAAATAAAATAGAACGTTTTGGTTTAATTCCGTTTTTTGAAGCCTCATGAAATGCTTGAGCAATTTCTAAAAGAGCAACAGTTCCAGAACCATCATCATCTGCACCGTTATAAATTTTACCATTTTTAATACCTTCATGATCTAAATGCGCAGAAAGTACAATAATTTCATCTGGCTTTTCTGTTCCTTTAATAAAGGCAACCACATTTTCTGAATCTTTTAAATTTTTACTACGTCCATTTTTGTTTAACCATTCTGCAGGGACTTCTTGAAAATAATCATCACCACCAATTGCAGATTCAATCCCTTCTGTTACATAGAAGTTTTTTAAATATTCTACGGCTAATTTCTGTCCAGGTTCACCAGTATTTCTACCTTCAAATTCATCTGACGCATAAATAAATAAGTGAGTTCCTAATTCTTTAGCAGTAATTGTTGATGCATATTTTAATGCTTGATCCACATTTGCGTCTTCATTTGTGGGTGTCTGTGTAGAGCTACACGCTAAAAATGTAAGCGCACTTGCTACGAACAAAATTTTTTTCATTTAATAAATATTAAGTTATTCAATTATTAGTATTCAAAAGTAACGAAAAGTTACACATTTATCAAAAAATAAGTTGTTAATCATTTTTTGAAATGATAAATTGATTCGTTTTTGCATCAAAATTTATAATTTCTGATGAAAAAAGTTTTGAAAATTGGTTGGTTTCTAGCAATGTTGATGTTGAATCGTGAATCAGATCATTTTCTGTAAATAAGATAAATTCATCTACTAGTTGAATTGCCAAATTAATTTCATGCGTAGAAATGATGATGGTTTTTTGTGTCGTTTCTACCAATTTTTTCAATAAAGAAAAAACATTAAATTTGTTATGAATATCTAAATGAGCTGTAGGTTCATCTAAAATAATTATGTCTGTATCTTGCGCCAATGCTCGCGCAATTAAAACACGTTGCAATTGTCCGTCACTTAATTCATAAAACTTTTCATTTTGCAAATGTTCGATTTGCGTCAATTCAATCGCCCAATTTATTTTTTCTAAATCGGTTGTAGATAAATTATCAACCCAATTGGTGTAGGGTTGTCTTCCGGTTGCAATTATCTCGAAAACTGTCAATTGACTTTCTGGTAAACGTTCTGTTAAAACCAAACTAAAGGTTTTTGATAATTCCAGCGTAGAAAATTCAGATAGTTTTTTATCATTCAATAAAACAGTTCCCGCAAGCGGACGTTGAACATTAGAAATAGTTCTTAACAACGTCGATTTTCCAATTCCGTTTTTACCAACTAACGCAATAAATTTTCCTTTTTCTATGGATAAATTAATGTTCTGACCAATAATTTTTTGGTTTTTTTTCTGCTGATAACCTATGGATAGATCTTCAGTTTTTAAAATAATATTTCCTTTTTCTTTTTTATTCATACCGATTTTAGTTCCTTCCCTTTGAGAAGTTTAGGATTGGATTTTACACGAATATCTTCTTTTTTCTGATTAACAACCAAATCACAACTGGTGCGCCAAAAAGAGAGGTAATTGCGTTGATTGGCAATGTAAATTCGCTTGTTGGTAATTGGGCAATTGCATCGCAAATAAGTAGAATAATTCCGCCTAAAATTGCAACTGCTGGTAATAATATTTTATGATTAGATGTATTAAAAATCATTTTTGTAATATGCGGAACTGCCAAACCTATAAAAGCAATTGGTCCAGCAAAAGCCGTAATTACGCCTGTTAAAACACTGGTGATTAATAAAATTATATTTCGACTTCTTTTGATATTAATTCCTACACTTTTCGCGTAATTCTCCCCCAATAAAAAGCTATTCAATGGCTTTATAACATAAAATGTTCCAAAAATTCCGATGAAAAAAACAACAGCAAAAACGCTTAATTCGTTCCAAGATAAATTCCCTAAACTTCCAAAACTCCAAAACATGTATTGCTGAATTTGAGCGGCTTCACTAAAATAAGCCAAAACACTTATAATTGCAGAAGTTAAACTCCCAAACATTAATCCAATGATTAAAATCGACATTGTATTTCTTACTCGGTTTGCAGCAATAATAACTGCGGATAACACTAAAAAAGCGCCTAAACTTGATGCAATTGCCAAAGACCAATTAGAAAATGCCAGTGTTGCGAAGATTCCGCCAAAAATAGTAGAGCCTAAAATTAACAAGGCAACACCTAAACTTGCGCCAGAAGAAATACCCAATACAAAAGGTCCAGCTAACGGATTTCTAAATAAGGTTTGCATTAATAATCCACTAATTGATAATCCAGAGCCAACCAAAATAGCAGTAATTGCTTTCGGAATTCTAAAATTAATGATAATTGTTTCCCAACTTTCTTTGGATGCGTTTCCACCAAAAATAATAGTCAAAATTTCATCAACAGGAATGGAAACAGAACCCAAACTAATGTTTGCAACAAACAAAATAATCAGTAAAACTGATAAAAGAATAAAGTGTTTTTTGTAGCTTTTTTGTTCCATAATTATCCTAGAAAGGGTTTCGAACCCTTTCTGAGTTAGCGTAAGATGTTATTTATAATTCATTAAAAATTCAACTAATTTCTGAATTGCAATTCCGCGATGAGAAATTTTATTTTTTGTTTTTGAATCCATTTCAGCAAAAGATTCATCAAATCCGTTTGGCTTAAAAATAGGATCATAACCAAAGCCTTTTTCGCCTTGTTTTTCAGTAAGAATTTCACCTTTACAAATTCCTTCAAACAGAAATAGTTTTCCGTTTAAATTTAAAGCAATTGCGGTTCTAAATTGTGCTTTTCTATTGGTTTTTTGTTTTAATTCCGCTAATAATTTGTTCATATTATTAGTTGCATTTGCAGGTTCACCAGCAAACCTTGCGGAGTAAACCCCTGGTTTTCCATCCAAACTTTCTACTTCTAAACCTGTATCATCAGCAAAACAATTCAACTTAAAATTGTTAGTAATATAATCTGCTTTTAATTTTGCATTACCTTCTAAAGTAGCTTCGGTTTCTTCAACTTCATCAAAACAATTAATATCACTTAAACTCAATAATTGAATTGATTTTGGCAACATTTCTTGCACTTCTTTAAGCTTGTTTGAATTGTTTGTAGAGAATACTAATTTCATGCTGCGAAAATAATCAATTTAAAATGAGAAGAATAATTTCACAAGTAAAGTGGAAAAATATTTTGACGCGGATTTCACGGATTTTCACAGATCTTTATAAAATAATTTTATCAAAACTAAAACAGTCAGTTTTTCAGAATAATTATCCACCCAATTTCCACAAAGATTTCCCTTCCCTTCGGGAAGGGTAGGATGGGCTTTTTACTCATGATGATATGGTTCATTCTTCAAAATTGTAAATCCACGATAAATTTGTTCTACAATAAATAAACGAATCATTTGGTGCGAAAATGTCATTTTAGATAAAGAAAGTTTACCCTTTGCTTGTTGATAAATTACATCAGAAAAACCATAAGGACCACCGATTACTAAAACCAATTGTTTGATTCCGGCATTCATTTTTTTTTGCAAAAATTTAGAAAACTCGATAGAAGTGTAGTGTTTTCCTTTGTCATCAAGCAGAATTAAAGTGTCAGTCGGACTTAATTTTGACAAAATTAACTCGCCTTCTTTTTCCTTTTGCTGAAATTCGCTTAAGTTTTTTACATTTTTGATATCAGGAATTATTTCAAGCTCAAATTTGATATAATGTTTCAATCGATTTTGATAGTTTTCAATCAATTTGATTAAATTTTTATCATCTGTTTTACCAATTGCGAGCAATTTTATTTTCATTTTCTATTAAGTTTGTCACTTCAAGTGATACCGATTTTTCATCGAATTAAGTTCGAGAAGTCAATTACTAATTATTTCGCAAATTTATTTATTTTTAAATCATAATTTCATTAGAAAAGGCAGAAAGTTGAAAATCATCACTATTTTTACGTCAGAATAAAGAAAAGGAAATGATATCAGAAGCAAAATTTCAAAAAGAACTAGACCTTATTATAGCAAACGGAATTCGTGAAGATGTTGGTGATGGCGATCACACCTCGTTATCTTGCATCCCAAAAAATGCAAAAGGAAAAGCGAAATTATTGGTCAAAGAAGACGGAATAATTGCAGGAGTTGAGTTCGCAAAACAAATTTTTAGCTACGTAGATTCCGATTTAAAAGTAGAAATGTTGCTAAAAGATGGTTCTGAAGTAAAATATGGAGATATTGTTTTTTATGTTTCAGGGAAATCGCAATCCATTTTAAAAGCAGAACGTTTGGTTTTAAATTCGATGCAAAGAATGAGCGCAATTGCTACTAAAACAAGATTTTTTGCGGATTTATTAAAAGGAACGAAAACCAAAGTTTTAGATACGAGAAAAACAACGCCAGGAATTCGTGCCATAGAAAAATGGGCAGTAAAAATTGGTGGAGGCGAAAATCATCGGTTTGCCTTGTATGACATGATTATGATTAAGGACAATCATATTGATTTTGCAGGCGGAATTGAACAAGCAATCAACAAAACGAAGACCTATTTATCAGAAAAAAATCTCGATTTAAAAATAATTGTAGAAGCTAGAAATTTAGATGAAATAAAACAAATTTTAGCCGTTGGTGGCGTTTATAGAATTTTAATTGATAATTTTAATTATGAGGATACTAGAAAAGCTGTCGAAATCATTGGCGACAAATGCTTAACAGAATCTTCTGGTGGAATTAATGAAGAAACCATTAGAAAATATGCAGAATGTGGTGTGGATTTTATCTCATCTGGCGCATTAACACATTCGGTTTCTAATTTGGATTTGAGTTTAAAAGCGATTTAAATGTAGTTTAACGATTTCAAGTTTAATGTTCTAGGTTAGTTTTGAACTTTAAATTTAGAATATTGCATAGTATTATGACAGACAATTATTTTGAAGGAGAGGAATACTCAAAAATTGATTTCACTAAAAACAAAATCAATAAAGGAGAATATGACAATTGCACATTTACCAATTGCAATTTTGAAAATAGTGATATTTCAAATCTTCAGTTTTTAGAATGCGTATTTTTAGAATGTAATTTTAGCAACACTAGTATAAAAAACACTGCGTTAAAAGAGGTGAACTTTGTAAACTGTAAAATGATTGGGCTAAAATTCAATGAATGTAATTCGTTTTTATTGCAATTTACGTTCACAGATTGTCAGTTGAATTTTTCGTCATTTTATCAATTAAAAATTCCGAAAACGAATTTCAAAAATTGTAATTTGGAGGAAGTAGATTTTACAGAAACGAATTTAAATAGTTCCACTTTTGAGAATTGTGAGTGTAAGAATACTATTTTTGTGGATACAAATTTGGAAAAAGTAGATTTTAGAACAGCGAATAATTTTAACATTAATCCAGAAAGAAATCAACTGAAAGGAGCAAAGTTTAGTAAAGAAAATTTAGCTGGTTTGTTAGTGGACTATAAAATTAATATAGAATGAAAAATTTTAAAATTTATTGGTTAATAATCGGTTTAGTTTTCTTTATTTCTTGTGATAAAAAACAGCCTGAAATTCCAATTTTTGTACAATCATTAAATGCAGATACCATTTCTGTTTTAAGCTTAACTATTAAAGACCAAGACGCTATACTTAATTTTGAATATTTAACAAGTCAAGATTCGATTAAGAGCATTTTTTTAAATTATAATAAGGAAAAAGATATTTTAGTGTCTGAATTGGATACTTTTTTATCTGCAAATGAAGAATATTCTTTTAATGGTTCTGAATTTAAAATGTATGAATCAAAGAAAATTAAAAAAAATAGCAGAACATTATTTTTTAATACGGATTATGGTCTTTTGGCAAATATAGAATTTGGACAGGACTATCTTTTACTGAAAGATTCAATTAAAAACGAAGAAAGAAATATAATTTTTAAAGACTTATTTTTAAAAATAAATACAATTACAGATAAATAGTATTTTCCCCTCTGGGGAAATGTCCAAAGGACAAAAGACTGATGACAAAAGAAATTGAAGACAAATTAGAGAAATTTCCGATTATAAATCGGATTGTTTTGTTCTTAAAAAAAATAAAAATTCCAGGATTGGAAGGCATGTCTTTGTATGATGTCATAGAAATGTATTTCATAGGGATTGGTCGTGGTGCTTTAACAACAAGGGCTGGCGGAATTGCATATAGCTTTTTTATGGCAATTTTTCCGTTTTTATTATTTGTGCTTACGCTAATTCCTTACATTCCAATTCCAGAAGCGAGAAGTGTATTTTTAAATTTAATAGAAAACATTTTACCACCAAAAACCTTTCAAGCGGTAGACACTGTAATTCTAGATATTATAAACAATCAATATGGCGGTTTGCTTTCTTTTGGTGTTTTAGCATCTATTTTTCTGATGACAAATGGCGTAAATGCTATTTTTGGTGGATTCGAATATTCGTATCACGTAAAAGAAGTAAGAAACGTTTTTCGTTCTTATTTAATTTCGATGGCAGTTTCTTTGGTAATGTCGGTTTTCTTGGTTGCAATTGTAGTTCTTGTGGTTTTTTTCGATTTAATCTTGCAAGATTTACATAGTTTTGGTTTGGTGGAAGACAATGTTTTTTGGTTTCAAATTGGGCGCGGAATTCTATTTGTAATTATGGTTTTCTTAATCGTTTCGATGTTATATCATTATGGCACAAAGTCGGGTAAGCATTCTAAATTCTTTTCCGCAGGTTCGCTTTTTACGACAATTTTATCAATTATTACTTTTTATTTATTTGGATATTATGTGAGGGAATTCGCACAATACAACGAATTATATGGTTCAATTGGAACGCTTTTAATCTTAATGCTATTCATTTGGGTGAATGCAATTATTTTATTGCTAGGTTTCGAATTAGATGCAACTATTTTTAGTTTAAGACGACAAAATAAAAGCGTTATTCCGCCAAAAAAGTTATAAGAAATCCCGATATTTGTCCGCGCAGCGGATTTTAGTATTTTCCACTGTTTGTCTTAAAAATTAAATGTCCGGTTGAGCGCAGTCGAAACCTAAATAGTACAATTAAACTACACATGAAACCAAGCATCCCAAAAGGAACCAGAGATTTTTCTAGCACAGAAGTTGCGAATAGAACTTATATAATGAATGCAATTAAAAGTTCTTTTGAAAACTTCGGATTCGCACCAATTGAAACTCCGAGTTTTGAAAATTCAGAAACGTTAATGGGAAAGTATGGCGATGAAGGTGATCGTTTGATTTTTAAAATTTTGAATTCTGGGGATTTTTTATCAAAAGCTGATGAAAATTTATTGGAAGAAAGAGACAGTTTAAAACTAACTTCTCAAATCTCCGAAAAAGCATTGCGCTACGACTTAACAGTTCCGTTTGCACGTTACGTTGTTCAACATCAGAATGAAATTACTTTTCCGTTTAAAAGATATCAAATTCAACCTGTTTGGCGCGCAGACCGTCCGCAAAAAGGGCGTTTTAGAGAATTTTTTCAATGTGATGCAGATGTTGTCGGAAGCAAATCTTTGTGGCAAGAAGTTGAGTTTGTACAATTGTATGATGATGTTTTTAGTAAATTAAAATTAAACGGCTCAACTATAAAAATCAACAATAGAAAAATATTATCAGGAATTGCTGAAGTTATTGGCGCAAGTGATAAATTAATCGATTTTACGGTTGCTTTAGATAAGTTAGATAAAATTGGCAAGGACGGCGTAGTTAAAGAAATGTTAGCGAAAGGAATCACAGAAGAAGCTATTGAAAAAGTAAATCCGTTGTTTGAATTTTCTGGAGATAATCAACAGAAATTAGACTCTTTAGAGAATCTTTTATCAACATCTGAAGAAGGAAAAAAAGGAGTTGCCGAATTGCGATTTGTGATTGACACAATCTTAACATTAGGTTTAAAAACTACCAATTTAGAAGTTGATGTCACTTTAGCACGCGGATTAAATTATTACACAGGAGCAATTTTTGAAGTTGCTGCGCCAGAAGGAGTAAATATGGGCTCTATTGGCGGCGGCGGAAGATATGACGATTTAACTGGAATATTTGGAATGCCTGATGTTTCAGGAGTCGGGATTTCTTTTGGTTTAGACCGAATTTATTTGGTATTGGAAGAATTGAATTTATTTGAATCGGTAGAATTGCCAAAACCAAAAGTTTTGTTTGTAAACTTCGGAGAAAAAGAAGCATTATTTTGCGTAAAAGCAATGGTAGAATTACGAAAACAAGATATTAAATGTGAGTTGTTTCCTGATGACGCCAAAATGAAAAAACAAATGAATTACGCCAATAAACGTGAAATTCCGTTTGTTGTTATTGTTGGTTCACAAGAAATAGAAAAGAATAAATTCAATTTAAAAAACATGATTACTGGTGAGCAAAATGAATGTTCATTAGCCGATTTGGTTATGAAATTGAAATAAAAATTAAACAGACAGAGTTTAATTTACACTCCCAGCCTATGTGAATCTGTGTCTCTACGTGTTAAACTATTTTAAGTGTTTTTTGAAAAGTATATTATGAATTTAAATGCGCTTTCAACTCTTCATAAGTAGCAATTTTCTTCGCAACTTTTTTACCATTAATCACTTTTTCAATTTGATGCGGAATTCCAACTTTAACTGGCAACGTACTTTCTACAACATCTAAAAATTTAACTGGATGCGCTGTTTCCAAGAAAATACCGATTTCATTTTCTGATAATCCATATTTATGTAATCCCAAATAACCAACTGCGCCATGCGGATCTGCAACATATTGAGCAATATCATAAATTTCTTTCATTGCAAAGCGAGTTTCATCATCTGAAAAAGAATATGAAGAAAACTTGTTTTTTAAAGCTGATAAATCATTGTCAAATAATTCTTGAATTCTGATAAAATTACTTGGGTTTCCAACATCCATCGCATTAGAAATGGTTGCTTTTGATTTCTTCGGATTGTATTTTCCGTCAATTAAAAACTGTGGAACAGTATCATTTATATTCGTAGAAGCAATAAAATGTTTGATTGGTAAACCTAATTTGCTTGCGACAATTCCCGCACAAATATTACCAAAATTTCCACTTGGCACAGAGAAAATTAATTCTTTATTTTCTTTTTTTAATTCTTTATAAGCAAAGAAAAAGTAAAACATTTGCGGCAGCCATCGCGCAACATTTATCGAGTTTGCTGAAGTTAAGGTTTTACTGATTTCATCATCTAAAAAAGCAGTTTTCACCATTTCTTGACAATCATCAAAAACGCCATCAACTTCTAAAGCAATAATATTATTTCCAAGAGTTGTCAATTGTTTTTCCTGAATATCACTTACTTTTCCACTTGGATACAGAATAACAACATTAACGCCTTTAGTGTTTAAAAATCCGTTTGCAACTGCGCCTCCAGTATCGCCAGAAGTAGCCACTAAAACAGTAACTTCATCGTCAGAATCTCTGTTGAAATATTCCAAACACTTCGCCATAAATTTTGCGCCAACATCTTTAAACGCCATTGTTGGTCCGTGAAAAAGCTCTAAAGAATAGGTATTTTTATCAATTTTCACCAAAGGAAACTTGAATGAAACGGTTTCTTCAATAATTTCTTTTAATTTATTAGTAGGAATTTCATCTCCCACAAATTGCTGAATTACTTCAAAAGCAATTTCTTGATTCGAGTATTTTTCAATATTCTCAATAAATTCTTTAGAAATAGCAGTGAAGCTTTCTGGAAAATACAAACCTCTGTCTGGCGCAATTCCGTTTACAACTGCATTTCTAAAATTTGTTTTTTTTGATTTATGATTTAAACTGTAGTAGTTCATTCTTGTTTTGCTTTACGCTGCAAGCTATATGCTTTAAGCGAAATTATTATTATTATTTATTTATAAATGTTACTTAAAGCTTAACGTCTAAAGCTTATTGCTTTTAAATTATTTTTACACCTTCTGTATTAATTTTAGACACATGAATATCAAAATCAATTCCTAATTTTTGATACACTTCTGCCATTGCTTCGCCAACTTTTTTCGCAGTATCTTCGCCTTTACTGAATGCAAAAATTGATGGTCCAGAACCAGAAATTCCGCTTCCTAAAGCTCCAGCTTTTAATGACGCTTTTTTAACATCATCAAAACCCGGAATTAAAATTGAACGCAACGGTTCAATAATTTCGTCATGTAAAGAACGTCCAATTAAATCGTAATCTTTTGTGTATAATCCGCTAATTAATCCGCCAAAATTTCCCAACTGAATTGTCGCTTTCTTCATAGAAACATTCGTTTTTAAAACCGAACGAGAATCAGAAGTTTTAACTTCAATCTGCGGATGAATAACTGTTGCATATAATTCTTTTGGAGATTCAATATTGATCACTTCCAAAGGATTAATACTTTTTATCATCGTAAAACTTCCAAAAATTGCAGGCGCTACATTATCTGCATGAGCTGTTCCGCTTGCTAATTTTTCGCCTTGCATTGCAAATGCTACCAATTGCGTTTTAGAAAAAGGTTTTCCAAGTAACTCGTTAATTGCAAAAACTGTTCCTGCGGAACTCGCTGCACTACTTCCAATTCCGCTTCCAGGTTTTATGTTTTTTATGATTTCTATTTCGAAACCAAACTCACAATCAATATTTTCTAACAAAGCCATAGCTGCAACTCCAGCAACATTTTTTTCTGTTTCTAAAGGTAGATCTTGACCAACAATAGACGTGATTTTCACGCCTTTTTCTTTGGTTTTTCTGATAATCATTTCATCACCAACGGTATCTAAACAGACTCCCAAAACATCGAATCCACAAGAAACATTAGCTATTGTTGCAGGTGCGAAAATTTTTATTTCATTCATATTTTTCAGTATTCAGTATTCAGTATTCAGTCGCAGTCTTGAATCAGTAAAGCACTGCAAACTGCAACTGAAAACTGCCAACTAATTAAACGTTTCCAATTCTAATAATATCAGCAAAAATACCAGAAGCAGTTACAGCCGCACCAGCTCCAGCTCCTTTAATTTGTAAAGGATTTTCTGGATATCTGTCTGTAAAAAACAAGACAATATTATCGCTTCCTTCTAAATTATAAAACGGATGATCTGCAGGAATGTGTTGCAAACCAACACTTGCTTTTCCATCATTAAATTCAGCAACATATTTTAATTTGCAATTTTTATCAGCAGCTTCTCTGTATAATTTTTGAAAATCACTTTCAAATTGCACTAAAGTTGCATAAAAATCTTCATTATTAGAAGTTTCTAAACTTTCTTTTGGTAAAAAAGACTTGTTTTTAATGTCGCTTAGTTCCATATTATAACCACTTTCACGTGCTAAAATCAATATTTTTCTGGCAACATCAACACCGCTTAAATCAATTGTAGGATCTGGTTCTGTATACCCTTCTTTTTGCGCTTGTAAAACAACATCATGAAAAGTTGAGTTTTCATTGAAATTATTAAATACAAAATTTAAACTTCCAGATAAAACTGCCTGAATTTTCTGAACTCTATCACCAGAATTAATTAAGTTTTTCAACGTATCAATAATTGGTAAACCTGCGCCAACATTAGTTTCAAATAAAAATGGAGCGTTATGTTTTCTAGAAACAGATTTCAATAATTTGTAATTGTCTAAACTCGATGCACAAGCAATTTTATTACACGTTACAACACCAATATTATTTCTTAAATAGTGTTCGTAAATTTCTGAAACTTGCTGATTTGCAGTGTTATCAATAAAAATACTATTTCGTAAACTTAACTTTTTTGTTCTTTCTAAAAATAATTCAATACTCGTTGGTTCACCATTTGCTAAATTTTCTTGCCAATTAGATAAATCGATTCCGTCTTCATCAAAATACATTTTTCTGGAATTCGAAACTCCAATAACACGAATATTCAGTTTTAAATTTTGTTTTAAATATTTTTTCTGTTTGTGAATTTGTGCAAGAAAATGTTGTCCCACGTTTCCAACTCCAGTAACAAATAAATTTAGTTGCTTAACTCTTTCTTCGAAAAATTGCTCATGCAAAACATTCAACGATTTATTTGCATCTTCTTGATTTATAACCGCAGAAATATTTTTTTCTGATGCTCCTTGTGCAATCGCTCTAATATTTACATTGTTTTTTCCTAAAACAGAAAACATTTGTCCGCTTAAGCCTTTATAATTCTTCATATTATCACCAACTAAAGCGATAATTGCTAAATTTCGTTCAACGATTGTTGGCTTCACTTTGCGTTGTTCAATTTCAACTTCAAAAGTATAATTAATACTGGCTTGCGCTAAAACAGCGTCTTCATCATAAATTCCAATACAAATGGAATGTTCAGATGATGCTTGAGTTATCATAACAATATTAATATTTTCGTGTGATAATGTTTCAAACAAACGTTTAGAAAATCCTGGAATTCCAACCATTCCACTTCCTTCTAAAGTTAAAAGCGTAATATTTTCTATGTGTGTAATTCCTTTAACAGCTCTTTTATCACCAGTTTCTTTGGTGATTTTTGTTCCAGCATTTTCTGGATCGAACGTGTTTTTTATTACAATCGGAATCTCCTTTTCCAAAACAGGTTGAATTGTTGGTGGGTAAATAACTTTCGCACCAAAATGAGACAATTCCATTGCTTCTTGATACGAAATTTGCGGAATTGCAAACGCCTGTTTTACAACTCTTGGATTCGCAGTATACATTCCACTAACATCTGTCCAAATTTGTAATTCGTCTGCATTTGTAGCAGCAGCATACATTGCCGCAGAATAATCTGAACCACCACGACCTAAAGTAGTTGTTTTTCCGTCAGGAGTTCCTGCAATAAATCCCGGTAAAATAGTTACTCTTTCTTCAGAATTTGAGAAATAATTACTTGCATTTTTATACGTTTCTTTAAGGTTTACTTGAGCGTGCAAGTAATTGTTTGAAGCCAAAATTAATTCTCTACTGTCTTTGTATGCCGCATGAACCCCTTTTTCTTGAGCCGCTTTTGCAATGATGTAAGAAGATAATAATTCACCAAAACTGCAAATTGTTGCCAATGTTTTAGGCGTTAATTCTTGCAATAAATAGCAACCTTCTAGTAATGTTTCTAAATGATTTAATAATCGTTTTGCATAGCTAATTACTTCACTTTGATTCGATACAGAAATCAAATCCTTAATCACTGTAATATGATGATTTTCTATTTCTGATAAAAGGTGTTGATATTCCTCATTTTTATCTGTAGCTAAATTTGCAGCAGCAATTAAGTTGTTTGTTGTTTTGCCAAAAGCAGAAACTACAACGGCAATTTTTGTTACGGCTGATGCATTTTTAACAACTGATAAAACTTTATTTATATTTTCTGAATTGGCTACAGATGAACCTCCAAATTTTAATATTTTCATTTTTTTGTAATGTTATTGCATTATTTATAATGATAATTTTTTCCGAATTTTCTTTCGAAATAGATAGATAACCTGAACATAATATGTATATAATTTACCCTTAACGGGTAATAATAATTGTAGAAATGGTCATAATGCGAACATTAAACATATTCGTCACAGAAGTGATTATTGAAGATTTTATATGTTTAAATGATTTATTCACGTTTCAAAAATATTGTTAATATTTAAGTTGAACTAAAAAAAACGATTTATTTTTAATTTTGACTTAATTTATGTTTTGTCAATAATATAATCTGATAAATATTATAAAATTCATAATTTAACTATGCTTTTTTTCTTTTTTCTCGAATTATTTCTCCAATCGATTTATTTTGAATTTTACCATCTAACCAAGACAAAATATCCAAATACAAAAAAGCTCTTTTTTCATACGGATGATTTTCGAATTGTTTCAATTTAGTGTGAATTTTTTTAAATTCATTCTTTATTTCATGCGGAAAAACGTCGCTTAAATCTCTTATTGAAGTAATAAAAATCTTTTGAACTTCTTGAAGATTTTTCATTTTGATCAAAAACTTATACGTGTCCACAAATTGTTTTTCTAAATCGTAATCCAAACCACATTCATAATGCGCAATTAGGTTTAGAATTCGTGCAAAACATTGCAAATCTTCTCCAACTTTTAAATCTTTCGATTTTATTATTTTATGAAGATATTGAATACACAATTTGTTTTTGCCCATCCCAAAATACAAACACGCAATTTTATAGTAGAAAACAACAATATGATGATTATCAAGACGGTTACTATATATTTTTATTTTTTTTGCAATTATTTCTACCAAGTATTCACCATCATTAAAACTTCCTTTTATAAAATGCAAGTGCAGCTTATTTGCATAATAATATTGAAAAATTAACAATTCTGTATTCGTGTTCTGCGGAATTTTATTTTCCTTAATTTCTGCTTCAAATTTATTTAGTTCTTCTTCAAATTTTCCCGCTTGATTCAAGAAAAATAAAGCTTCTAATAAATAATTTTTCCCCTTTAAATAAAATACGGGATGTAATGAAATTAATTTTTTTGAATCAACAAATAAATCGACCCATTTGTTCGCGTACTTATAACTTTGTAAAAAATCTTGAATTAATATATTATACCATAAATGTGCTTTATATAACCATAGTTTTTCTCTAAAACCTATTTTCTCAAAATCGTATTTTGGTAATCTTGCATAAAAATATTGCGTCAAAAATTGTAGTTCTTCATTGTTTTTTACGTAACCATTTTTTAGTAAATGACTGTATAATTGCAATGACAAATTAGACAATTTACTGGTAATTACATTTTGCTGACTTAACGTTTTTGCTTGTATAGAAAGTTCGTCTGCTCTTGTGCTAATACTTCTAGTAATGTATTGTGTTTCAATTACTTTTTCTAATTCAACGATTTCATAAGCACTGTTTTTTTCTTCATATTCTAAAGCCATATTTTTAGCTTTATCTAGCAGTTTTAAACTTTGTTTGTACAGTCCTTTTTGATACAAAACCGTTGCGAAATCCAGTTGCTCTCTAATCTGAATTCGTATGTTTTGATGCGCAGGATTTAAGCGTAAACTAATTAAAATCTGTTTGTATAAATGTGCTTTTAAGTTGGATAATTGTTGTTTTGAAACGATGTTACTTTTTAAAATAATCTTCTCATCATACACCTTTTGTTTTTCTAAAAATTTATAAAGTTCAAAAAATTTTGCATCAGTATTTCCATCTAATCGTCCTACATATAAGTTAAATTGTCGCTTTTCTGACTTGGTTAACGACTTAATCAGTACAAATAAGGCATCATTTTGTTGATTGGCTGATGTAATGGGTTTATTCATAACTATATAATAATCAGTATTTTGAATTTTATAAAAGTGATTTAGAAATCGGTTTAAATAAAAATAATTTTACCAATTTGAATAGGCAATATATACATTTGATTTATTATAGAAATAATTTTGATCCAATTTTATGCAAAACGATAAAGTACAAATTTTTGACACCACACTTCGAGACGGAGAACAAGTCCCAGGTTGTAAGTTAGATACGAAACAGAAATTAGTTATTGCAGAACGTTTAGATTTATTAGGCGTAGATGTTATAGAAGCCGGTTTTCCAGTATCAAGTCCCGGCGATTTTAAATCGGTTCAAGAAATTTCGAAAATTGTAAAGCACGCAACTGTTTGTGGTTTAACAAGAGCCGTAGAAAACGATATTAAAGTTGCTGCAGAAGCATTAAAATATGCAGTTACGCCAAGAATTCATACAGGAATTGGAACGAGTGATTCTCATATTAAATACAAATTTAATTCAACTAGAGATAAAGTAATTGAAAGAGCAATTGCAGCTGTTACTTATGCGAAATCTTTTGTTAATGATGTTGAGTTTTATGCAGAAGATGCAGGTAGAACAGAAAATGCTTTTTTAGCAAAAGTGTGTGAAGCAGCTATAAAAGCTGGAGCAACAGTTTTAAATATTCCAGACACAACTGGCTATTGTTTGCCAGAAGAATATGGCGCAAAAATTAAATATTTAAAAGAAAATGTTAGAGGAATAGATAATGTAATTATTTCTTGTCATTGTCACAACGATTTAGGTTTAGCAACAGCAAACTCAATTGCTGGCGTAATTAATGGCGCAAGACAAATTGAATGTACGATAAACGGAATTGGAGAACGGGCAGGTAATACAGCGTTGGAAGAAGTGGTAATGATTTTAAAACAGCATCCATATTTGAACTTGGTAACGGATATTGATACAAAATTATTGTACGATACAAGTTTAATGGTGAGAGAGAAAATGGGAATGTTAGTGCAACCTAACAAAGCAATTGTTGGTGCTAATGCATTTGCGCATAGCTCTGGAATTCATCAAGATGGCGTGATTAAAAATCGTGAAACGTATGAAATTATGAACCCTGAAGATGTAGGAGTAAATGAAAGTGCTATTGTTTTAACGGCAAGAAGTGGACGAGCAGCATTGGCATACAGAGCTAAAAAAATTGGATATGAATTAACAAAAGTTCAGTTGGATTTTGCTTATGAAAAATTCCTAGAATGTGCAGATCAACAAAAAGAAGTAAAAAATGATGATATTCATGCAATTATGGAAATCGTAAATAAAAAATCAAAAATAGCAGTAGCGTAATGGGAAAAACATTATTCGATAAAGTTTGGGATGCACACGTGGTTGATGAAATAGAGAATGGACCTCAAATTTTATATATCGATAAGCATCTAATTCACGAGGTTACTAGTCCGCAGGCATTTAACGAGTTAGAAGAAAGAGGAATTCCGGTTGCAAGACCAGATAAAATTTTGGCAACTGCAGATCATAACACACCAACTTTGAATCAGCATTTGCCGATTAAAGATGAGATGTCTAGAAATCAATTGCAGCAATTAACAGCCAATTGCGCGAAAAATAATATTGAATTATACGGATTAGGTCATAAAAATAACGGAATTGTACATGTTATTGCTCCAGAATTAGGCGTTACGCAACCCGGAATGACAATGGTTTGTGGAGATTCACACACATCAACGCATGGCGCTTTTGGTACAGTTGCATTCGGCATTGGAACAAGTCAAGTTGCACAAGTATTTGCAAGTCAGTGTTTGTTATTACAAAAACCAAAAAGTTTACGAGTTACCGTAAACGGAAAATTAAAAAAGGGAGTATTGCCAAAAGATGTTATTTTATATGTTATTTCTAAATTAGGTACAAATTCTGGAACAGGATATTTCTGTGAATATGCAGGAAATGTGTTTGAAGAAATGTCAATGGAAGGCAGAATGACTGTGTGTAATATGAGTATCGAAATGGGCGCAAGAGGCGGAATGATTGCTCCAGATAAAACTACTTTTGAGTATGTAAAAGAAAGAGAATTTGCACCAAAAGGAGCTGATTTTGATAAAAAAGTTGCGTACTGGAAAACATTACCAACAGATGCTGATGCTGTTTTTGATCAAGAATATTCGTTTGATGCAGCAGATATTGAACCAATGATAACCTATGGTACAAATCCTGGAATGGGAATTAAAATCACCCAAAATATTCCAGAAAATAAAGATGCTTCTTTTCAAAAATCATTGAAATACATGAATTTTAATGCAGGAGAATCTTTAATTAACAAGCCAATAAACTTTGTCTTCATAGGTAGTTGTACCAATTCTAGAATCGAAGATTTTAGAGTTGCGGCTACCTATGTCAAAGACAAACAAAAAGCAACTAATGTTACCGCTTGGCTAGTTCCGGGCTCGCAAAAAGTCGCAAAACAAATACAAGAAGAAGGTCTACAAACAATTTTTGAAGCCGCAGGTTTTTCTTTAAGACAACCAGGATGTTCTGCCTGCTTAGCAATGAATGATGATAAGATTCCGGAAGGAGAATATTGTGTATCAACATCAAACAGAAATTTTGAAGGTCGTCAAGGACAAGGCGCAAGAACTATTTTAGCAAGTCCTTTAGTTGCAGCTGTTACAGCTGTCGAAGGAAAAATTGTTGACATTTTAAAGCACTTAAATTAATGGAAAAGTTTACAAAATTAATAAGTACAGCTGTTCCTTTATCGACAGAAAACATAGATACAGATCAAATAATTCCGGCTCGTTTTTTAAAAGTTACGGATAAAAAAGGATTTGGAGATAATGTTTTTCGTGATTGGCGATTTAATAAAGATGGTTCTATAAATGAAGGTTTTTCATTAAATAATTCAAATTATTCTGGAAGTATTTTAGTTGCGGGAAATAATTTTGGATGTGGATCAAGCAGGGAACACGCCGCTTGGGCATTAGTTGGTTATGGATTTAAAGTAATCATCAGCAGTTTTTTTGCTGATATATTTAAAGGAAATGCATTAAATAACGGATTATTACCCGTTCAAGTTTCGCCAGAATATTTAAAAAAATTAATAGCTAAAACAGAAGAAATTCCGACTTCAGAAATTACCATCGATTTAGAAAATCAGCAAGTAATTTCTTTAGTAGGCAAAGAAAATTTTGATATCGATCCTTACAAAAAAGTTTGTATGATTAATGGATATGACGATATTGATTTTTTAATCAGTAAAAAAGATAAAATAAACGCTTTCGAGCAAACCCTATAATTATGAAATATACAATTGCGGTAATTCCGGGAGACGGTATTGGACCAGAAGTAACCAATCAAGCAAAAAAAGCATTAGACGCAATTGCTGATGTTTATGATCATGTTTTTATTTACAAAGAAGCATTAATGGGCGCATGTGCCATTGATGCAACAGGAAATCCGTTGCCAGATAAAACGATTGAAATTTGTAAAAATGCAGATGCAGTTTTGTTAGGTGCAATTGGCGATCCAAAATATGATAATGATCCTTCTGCGAAAGTGCGTCCAGAGCAAGGATTATTGAAAATTCGCAAAGAATTAGGTTTGTTTTGTAATGTTCGTCCGGTAAAAGCTTTTGAGCAGTTAATTGATAATTCTCCTTTAAAAAGAGAAATTATTTCAGGAACTGATATTGTGATTTATCGCGAATTAACAGGTGGAATTTACTTCGGAGAAAAAAAAATGTCTGAAGATGGACAAACTGCTTTTGATGGTTGTACTTATACCGTAAAAGAAATTACAAGAATTACACATTTAGCTTTTAAAGCAGCACAAAACAGAAGAAAAAAAGTTACTTTGGTTGATAAAGCAAATGTTTTAGAGACGTCAAGATTGTGGAGAAAAACCGTAACAGAAATTGCAAAAGAATATAAAGATGTTCAGCTAGATTTCTTGTTTGTTGATAATGCTGCAATGCAAATGATTTTGAACCCGAATCAGTTTGATGTAATTTTAACAGAAAATCTTTTTGGAGATATTATTTCTGATGAAGCGAGTGTTATTGGAGGATCAATAGGTTTATTAGCATCCTCATCAATAGGAAATAAAATTGCGATGTTCGAACCAATTCACGGATCTTATCCGCAGGCAAAAGGAAAAGATATTGCGAATCCGTTAGCTTCAATTTTATCAGCTGCCATGCTATTAGAGCATTTAGGTTTGCATGAAGAAGCAAAAGCAATTGAAAAAGCAGTAGAAAAATCGTTGGATTTAGGAATAACCACAGAAGATATTAAAGGAAAAAGTGGTTTTTCTGCAAGCACATCTAAAGTGGGTGATTTTATAGCAGATTATATAGAAAATCAAGAAGATAGCAATATGAATTTTAAAAATATTCACGCTGGTCAAAGTACTATTATTTAATTTATTTGAAGCTATTTCCAGGTTACTCACTCGCTTTTTAGCCAAAAAAGGCAAAAAAGAACTCAAAAAAATGTTTCAATCTTGGATAAACTTATTTGCTAGCTTTGGTAAGTAAAAATGAAATTAGTTTTATATCTAAATCATTGTTGTCCGATTAAAACTATTTACTGAATCTAGTTCAGCACAAGTCAATTACAGTAACGTCAATAAATAGCACAGTTTAACGCCGTTTTTAAATGTTAGTTTGAATTTGGAGTTAACTTTAACAAGACAAATAAACGTAATTTATATTTTAAAATATCTATGTTTATCAAATAGTTAGAATCAATTCTTGTTTCTTGATTCTAAAAGTGAAACGGTCTTGATTCTTTTGTCGGACAACAATGTTTCTAAATAAAAAAACACTATAATTAGTTTTATTCTGAAAACTTAATTTAGGTCACTACTGTTATTGTATTAACTTTTTAAATGCTCTTATAAATTATCTCCTTTCTCTTTTTTCCAAGTCATTAGGACTAAAATAATACATGATATTGCCGATATAGCACAAGTAAGATACATTGCAAACCAACCAAAAGATTCTGTGATATACGCTAAGCCAACTCCAGAGAATGTAGCGCCAACATATCCAAAAAAACCAGTCATGCCACAGGCTGCAGAAATTGCTTCTTTTACAGTAACTCTAGAGGTTTGAACGCCACTAATTAAATTCTGTGGTCCATCAATTAAAAAACCAATAAGCAACAGAGAAACTCCTGTAATTATGATATTGTTAGGTCCAGAATAAAAATAAAAACCTAAAATACTAAACGTTAAGAGAACTAAATAAATAACATTAATAGGTGCACAACGGCCATTCCAAAAACGATCGGCTAAATAACCAGCAACGATTCCTCCAGGAATTCCTGCTAAAGGCATTAGAGTCCAAAATATAGCAACACTTACTTGGTCTATTCCCTTTACATCATATAAAAATATAGTTGCCCAATCTAAAGTACCAAATCGAATGATGTAAATAAACATATTTGCAAAACTTAAAATCCATATATATTTATTTGTAAAAATGTATTTTTTTAAGATTTCCCAATGTGATTTTGTGTTTTCAGATAAGACTAATAGTGCGCTGTCTTTTTTGAAATCCTCAATTTCAGGTAATCCTAAAGAAACGGGCCTATCTCGTAAGGTTATAAATAAAGAGATAGCTGTAAGACACCCAATGATCCCAGGAATATAGAAGACAGCCTCCCAGCCAACAATACCTTTATTGTATAAGTTGATAATACCTGCGATTAGCAAGCCCACGCCGAAAGTACCTGCTGTATGAGAAGAAGAAAGAATGGTCCACTTTGTAGCTCTTTCTTTTGGTGAAAACCAGTGTACCAATCCTTTTGCTATGGGTGGAAATCCCATCGATTGAAAAGCACCATTCAATCCCCAAAAGAAAACGATTAAATACAAACTATCTAAAAAACCAATAAATAAATGTATAATTGAAGCCAAGAAAAGCCCAATCGCCATAAACATTCTAATATTTGCTCTATCTGCAAACATACCGCTAATAAATTTACCAACACCATAAACAATATAGAATACACTACTTAGTACGCCTAATTGAATAATATCAATATCCAATTTATCACTAATTAGTGGTAACGCAGGAGAAATGTTTTTCCTTGTAAAGTAAAAGATAGTGTATCCTAAATACATACCAATAAACATGCGCCAGCGCCAGTATTTAAATTTTTTAGCTATTAATTCATCTGAGACTTTATCTAATGATGGTTCAATTTGTTTAAAGGGTGGGATTTTAATATTAAACATATAATATGATTTTATACTTCAGAAGTAATACGCCTTTAATAGGATCTTCTTAAAAAGTTGTTAGCGATAGATAAGTTACCTATAGATCAACGTTGGATGTATAGATTAAAATAATTTTGTTTTGTGTTTTTGTAGCTTGTGAATGATTTTAGAAAAGGTACTCCAATAAAAATGACAAGCATGCAATGAAAACATACTTGCCATTTAAAAATAATCCAAACTTACTCACTAATTAATACTGTTATCACCAACCTTTATTTTGCGATAATGTTTCTCTACTTGTATCTATTACATTGGCAGGTATTGGCCAAACACGATGTGTTCCCAACACAAAGTTACTTCTTTCTTGCCATACTTCTGTTATTGGAAAGACTTGTGTGAAATCAGTAGAACTAACAGGGAAACCTTTATTATCTCCTTCTTCAGTGTCAAATACAACGCCTGTGTGCCTTTTTCCATGCAAAGCTCCTTTAATTTTAGCAACGTCACCCCAACGGCATAAATCTTCATATCGTCCAAATAATTCTCCTGCAAATTCAGCTCTTCTTTCCGATTTTAAATCTTCTAAAGTTGCGCCTGTTTTTGCAGCTAATCCTGCACGTTGTCTCACTAAATTAATTTCTGTATCTCCTGCTCCTGCTCCATTTTTCACTATTAAAGCTTCTGCTTTCATTAATAAAATGTGAGAATAGCGTAATAGCGGTAAGTTTAAGTCTGTTGACGGGTGATCACCGTTAGGATTTAAGTGAACGGCATCAGCATAACCATAAGGTTCTAGGAATTTTTTTAATTGAAAACCTGTTAAATTATTGGCAGAAGCATATTTTCTAGTACTACCAAAAAATTCAAACTCGTCTCCAAAGGCTAACAAAGTAGCATCTCTTCTTGTGTCGCCAGCTTCGTAAGATTCATATAACTCTAAGGTTGGCGCAAAATATCCCCAACCATTATATTTACCCCAAGCTCTATTCTCTAAGGATGCTCCTGCAAACATACTTCCACCTATGGTATTACTTGGTACAGACCAAAGGTATTCAGATCCCCAATTATTAACAACTTTAAAAGCATCTTCAAAATTAGTCTCTAAGCTATTTTTATTAGAACTTATAATTTGATTACAAGCTGTAATTACTGCATCCCAAGATTCGTTAGCACTATTAGAAAATTCTGCATTGTGCAAGTGCACTTTTGCTAAATAACCTAGGGCTGCATTTTTATGAGGTCTGCCAAGTCGCTCATTATTAGCGGCATCAAAATAAGGTAATAATGTTGCTGCTTTTGAGAAACTTTCTGCTGCAAACTCATAACTTGTACTTACAGAAGTAGGTCTTTCAATAAAGAAATCTTCAGTAATTGTTTCGTCAATAATTGGAATTCCTCCAGAATTGTTATCTCCATACAAGAGAGATAATTGAAAATAAGCTAAACCTCTCATAAAATAAGCTTCTCCTAAAGCAAAATTTTTGATATCAGCATTAATGTCTAAATCGGGAACATTACGTATAATATCATTTGCTCTTTTTACAACGATAAAATGCATAGGCCAAATATCTCTTGTATAAGAACCATTACCAGAAGTTATAAAGTCTTTTATTTCTCTAATTTGAGATTTTGGTTTTCCAACTACAAAATCATCACTAGGAACTAAAGAATACAAGTTCATTCCTCGACCGTATATTCCTTGAAAATCATTAAAAATGTATAAGGCTGTTGTAGCAGAAATAACATCTGCTTCAGTTTTCCAAAAATTAGCATTTGTAGGTTCTCCTTTAGGCTCTTCTATTAAAAAATCTTCGCAGCTTATTAGTCCAAATAGTACTACTATTAATATTGTTATATTTTTTTTCATTGTTTTGAAATTTAATTTGTTAATTTTAAGGATATCTACTAGAAACCTACATTTAGACCAATAGAAAATGTAGTAGCAACGGGGTATTGTCCGCCATCTAAACCTCTATTTCCCACTTCAGGATCCAAACCTGAATAATTAGTAATGGTAAATAGGTTTTCTCCTGCCGCATAAATTCTCAATCTATTTATTCCTTTTATTTCAGGAAAAGTATAACCAATAGTTACGTTTTTTAATCTTAAATAACTGGTGTCTTCAATCCAAAAATCAGAAGGTCTTAGGTTGTCTCCAGCGCCTCCTAATCTAAAATTAGAAGATCCTGTATTTGTAGGACTCCAGGTATCAATTGCATCAACAGATAAATTTGCTTCGGGTCCTACTGATGTTTGATTAGGATATACTGTGGTTAATTTAAAACCATTATATGCACTTGAGCCACTTACTCCCTGTAAGAAAACCCTCATATCAAAATTCTTATAATTAAAATCTGCATTAAAAGCATAGGTAATATCTGGAAAAGCACTTCCTCTAGTAACTCTATCCTCGTCACTAATTTTGCCATCATTATTATGGTCAATAAATTTTAAATCTCCTGCTACAGCATTTGGTTGCACAGTATAAGACGTTGCTTCTGCATCAGACTGAAAAATGCCATCTGTTTCTAATACGAAAAAAGAAAACAAAGATTCTCCTACGTTGGTTAAAAGCGGTGTATGACTTGCAACATTATATCCATCAATATGTGGAATTGAAGAATCATTAGAAACTGCTGTTAATTTATTATCAATTTTAGATAGATTACCAGAAAGTTTATAAGTAAAATCTCCCACATTTTTTTGATAATTTAAGCTGAACTCAAATCCTTTATTTTCTACAGAACCTCCATTTACAAATGGAAATTCGCCTATACCTTCTAGCGTACTTCCTTGCAATCGAAGAAGCATATCATCTGTAGTTTTAATAAAATAATCTCCAGTAAGAGACCAAGCACTGTCAAATAAACTAACATCTAACCCAAAATTAAGTGATTTTGTGAGCTCCCATTTGATGTCTGAATTTGATCTACCATCTAACGCAAGGCCTGAAATATAATTATTATCATCTGATCCTAGAATTGTATTTACGGTAGTTAATCTAATATCTGTTGGGTAATTGTCTAAAGAATTTATATTTCCAATAATACCCCAACTAGCTCTTAGTTTTAAGTTGCTAATTGTTTTATTATTTTCTAAAAAATTTTCATTAGACATTCTCCACGCAACGGCAACCGAAGGAAATGTTCCCCAAGTATTCTTAGAAGCGGAACTAGGTAATTTTGAAGTTCCGTCTGCTCTCAAACTTGCTGTTAAAATATATTTTTGATCATACGCATAAATAGCTCTACCAAAATAGGAGACTAAAGAGTTAGAGTTATAATTACTAAGTGGTTTTGTCCAAGAAGTAGCATTTACTAACTGTCTGAGGTTAGGGCGTTCTGAAGAGAAATCTCTACCTGTAACGCTAAAAAGAGTGCTTTCAAAACGCTGTAACGTATTCCCCGCTAATAATGTTAAATTATGTACATCTTTAAAAGCTTCGTTATAGCTAAGAGTCGTTTCTAAAGACCAATCACGTTGTTCGCCTGTTAAATAATCTAAGCTATTTTGGTCTGTTCTCGTTTTAGAAACTTCTGGACTTTTTGGATTGAATTGTTGAAAATTTCTTGTTTTAGAATTGATTCCAAAACTTGATTTTAATTTTAAATTGTTTAAAATTTTATAATCAAAATAGATGTTTGCAAAAAAGTCTTGATTCACATCTTCAATATCTAGCCTTTCTAATGTAGAAACAGGGTTAATGGTAGTAACTGAGAGTAAATCTGAATAGCTTCCGTCAGCATTATAAAGTGCTACACTAGGATTTGCTTTAATTGCTTGTGCAATAATTCCATTGTAACTTTGCCCTCCATTTTCATCTGTTGTTCCTGTAAATACAGAATTACCGCTAGTCCTAGTATAATAAATGTTTTCCCCTATTTTTAGTTTATCATTTACTTTAAAAGAAGAACTTAATCTAAAAGTTAATCGTTCTGCGTTGGTATTTATCAAAGTTCCTTCTGTTGTATTATAACCAATAGAAGAAGCAAATGTATATTTTTCATTGCCGCCTCTTACACCAATATCATAGTTTTGAACAACGCCTGTTCTAAAAATTTTATCTACCCAATTGGTCCTTGTAATTGTGCTATATTCTACAGGATTTGATGTATCGAAACCCACTTCAGTTAAGTATTTAACTCTGTCAGCTGCACTTAAGGCTTTAGGTTGCTTTGCAGTTAACATAGAACTAAAGGTGTTAAAATCGAAAGATAGTTTTCCGTTTTTACCTTTTTTAGTAGTTATTAAAATGACTCCACCAGCCGCTCTTACTCCATAAATGGCTTGGGAAGAAGCATCTTTTAAAATACTTATTGAAGCAATATCAAAAGGATTAATAGGACCTCCAAAATAAGGGACTCCATCTACAACATATAAAGGAGATTCGTTATTCACAGTTCCAAGTCCTCTAATTTGAACATTAGGTTGAGCAGTAGGATCTCCACCTGTACCAGATATGGTAACACCAGAAACACTTCCTTGTAAACTTGCTGCTGTACTAGTAACAGGTCTTTCACCAATATTATCTACAACACCAACAGAACCTGTTAAGTCTTTTTTAGCAACACTACCATACCCAATAATTACAATTTCATCTAAATTTGCAGCATCTTCTTTTAGTGAAATATTAATTTGAGTTTTATTTAAAACGGATACCTCTTTTGATGCAAACCCAATAAAAGCGACAACTAATGTTGCATCTCCGTCGGTAACAGAAATGGAATAATTACCATCAAAATCTGTACTAACGCCGTTAGAGGTGCCTTTTTCTAAGATACTTGCACCAGGTAGAAGGTTTCCAGCAATATCTGTTACAATTCCAGTAATTTTTAGGATTACTTTGTCCTTTATAGTCTCTTTTTGAATTTTAATAATTTTATCCTTTTTTACAAGAATTGTGTTGTCTTTTGTGAATTCATAAGTGAAATTAATTGGAGATAAACATTCTTTTAATAAATCACTTGCTTTAATAATTCCTTTTTTTAATTGAATTTTAGGCACATCTTTTAATAAATCGTGTCTATAGACAAACTTATAATTAGTTTGTTTATTAATGAGCTTAAAGACTTTTTGAATACTTATTTTCTTGTCTTTCTCAATGGTTATTTTTGCATTCTGTGAAAACCCTTTATTAGATCCTATGGCAAACGAGAAAGCACAAAATAAAAGCACAAAAGTTTTCATAATTGTTCGTAAGAGTTCATTATAAAAATGAACGCTGTTTTTAGTAAATTTAAAATTCATAAATTAGTAATTGATTTAGTTAAACATTATTTTAATTAAAGTCTGTTGGAATATGGCTGGTACTGCCTAAGTTGAGGCCATTTCCTTTTTTTATTTTACGATTATCTCTCCATCTTTTAGTATAAAATTGAGGTCTCCATTACTAATTGATTCAAAGAATTTTAAAATTTCTTGGATCTTTGTTTTTCGTTCTAAAATACCTGTGAATTGATATTTTTTTATTTCTTCAGATTTAAAAATTACTTTAACGTTATAGCGCCTAGATAAAACTTTCATAATTTCATCAAGAGGTTCTTCATTGAATGAGAACAGCCCTTTGATCCAAGCAACTTCTTGAGAAACGTCCACATTTAAGACTTCTATCATCTTTGTTTTATCAGAAATTCTAGACTGTTGATTCGGTTTTAATAAAACAGTATTTAATCCATCGTTTATAGATACTTTTCCTTCTAATAAGGTTGTTGAAATTAAAGAATCTTCTTTGTATGCTTTTACGTTGAAATGAGTTCCTAAAACGTTAACTTCTTGATTTTTTGTAATTACATGAAAAGAATCTCCGTTATTCATTTCGCTAGATGAAACCTCAAAGTATGCTTCACCATAAAGTAATTCTACTTTTCTAGATTCTCCATTTTTAAAGCTCTCTGGATATTTTAATTTAGAATCTGCGTTCAGCCATACTTTTGTTCCATCAGAAAGCTTAATAAAAAATTCGACACCTCTCGGAATTGTTAAATAATTATAAGTTAATTGCTTGTTAGAATTAGCTGGTGCATCTTTTTGTGAATAAAAAAGTTCTTTACTATTTCCTTTTACTTTATTTGTAAGATACTTTTCTTGGTTATTTAAGTCGATATTTTTACCGTTACCTAAAGTAAGTATTGTTTTATTGGATACTATTTCAGTTGTTTTTGGGGCTGATATATGATTTTCTGAATTATTATCATCAAAATAGTTGAAAAATGAAAAACCTAAAAGAATAATTATAGAAGCTGCAATTGACATTTTCCTAAAGAAGATATTATTCCTTTTCTTTTTGTTGATTTTGATTCTCGCTTTTATTATTGTTTTTGCTTTTTCTACATTATAGTTTCCTAAATAATTAGCTGTTAAGTATTCTATTTTTACGTACTCACTAAATAAGATGGCATTTTCATCATTTTTTAACCAAAGTTCAAGTTCTTTTAATTCATTAGAGCCTACCTCTTGATTAATAAATTTAATAATTATTTTTTCTATTTCTAAATTCTTCATTTAAACTTAAATTGTGCTTCTTGTGAGCATTGTATATCTTTATTACGTATTAATTAATGAGACCCCTCTATTTTTGATAAATTATTTTTTTTACATCAATTTAATACATTTTTATCAACTTTAGTTTTTATTTATTTAGATTAGCCGATATAATAAATTACGTTGGATTTTAAGAATAATTTTTTTTTAGCAGAACAAATGAAACTAGGCAATTCTAAAGCCTATGATTTTTTGATGGATTCTTTTTATCAAAAATTATGTGGGTATGCTTATACATTGTCTCACAATCATAGCGCTGCAGAAGATATTGTACAGAATGTTTTTGTGAAAATTTGGACGAATAAAAAAAATATCAATCCGCTATTTTCAATAAAAAGTTATTTGTACAAATCTGTATACAACGAATTTATCAATGAATATAGAAAGAATCAACCGATGGTTTTTTTAGATATAAAATATATAGAATCCGTTAATCTAGTTCTTGAAAATACAAACGAAAATTTAGACGAATTTCTTAAATTAGTTGATAAAGAAATTAACGAGTTACCTCCAAAATGCAAACAGATTTTTTTGTTAAACAAAAAAGAAGGCTTGACGCATATAGAAATATCCGACTATTTAGATGTTTCAGTAAAAACAATTGAGGGTCATATGACAAGAGCTTTTAAAATTTTAAGAAAAAAGTTAAATTCAAAAATGAAAACGATTTTCTTTCTTTTATTTGGGAAGGTTGTTAAATGAACTACCTCGAGGCAGAGCCATCGAGGTATCAATCTGAAAAAAACCTTATTTTTAGCTTGATGAAAACCCAGGTTTTCAAACTTTCCTCTTGACCACCGACGCAGAGCGTCGGGGAATTCTATCGATTAAAGTAAGTGTAATAAAAAGAAGTTTATTTCTGTTTTTTTTGAAGCTATTTCCAGCTTTCCATTATATCTTTTTGTTGAAAAAGCAAAAAGGATGTCGTTCCAATTTGGGCTAGTCTTGTTTTCCAACTTTTGTAAATAAATTAGAATTACTTACAGATTAAAATAAAAAATTACAATATTTATACCAATGAAAAATCAACTATTAAATAATATTTCTATTATCATAATCGTGGTAATTATTACAATTTGATACGGAAGTGATAATTAGATTTAATAAACAAACCTTTCACTAAAATGGAAAGTTTTTTTACGCAGTTTTTGTAGTTTTGAACATCATAATAAGTTGTGTTTAAGTGTCTTTATACTAGTTTTTTAGCTGTTTTTTTTATCACCTGAATTTAAAGAGTATTACCTAATTTAACTCACAAAAACAGAGAAACGAACTAATTTAGACCTCAAATTGAAGAAATCATTAGATGGAATTAAATAAACATAGCAAAAGATTAACCCAAGACGAATCGCAACCAGCATCACAAGCAATGTTGTATGCAGTAGGTTTGACGGATGAAGATATGCAAAAAGCGCAAGTGGGAATTGCAAGCACAGGTTATGATGGAAATCCATGTAACATGCACTTGAATAATTTAGCTGCAGAAGTAAAGGTAGAAACTAAAATTGCAGGTTTAGTTGGGTTAGGATTTAATACGATTGGAGTTTCCGACGGAATTTCAATGGGAACTTCTGGAATGAATTATTCACTGGTTTCAAGAGATATTATTGCAGATTCAATTGAAACAGTGATGAATGCGCAAAGTTATGATGCATTGGTTTCTGTGGTTGGCTGTGATAAAAATATGCCAGGCGCTGTAATTGCGATGTTGCGCTTGAATCGTCCATCAATTATGATGTATGGCGGAACAATTGCTTCAGGAAAATACAAAGGAAGAAAATTAAATATTGTTTCTGCTTTTGAAGCTTTAGGTCAGAAAATGGCAGGCGAAATTGAAGAAGAAGAATATAGAGAAATTATAAAAAATGCCATTCCGGGTGCTGGAGCTTGTGGCGGAATGTACACCGCAAATACAATGGCATCAGCGATTGAAGCCATGGGATTTGCATTGCCTTATAATTCTTCAATTCCTGCTGAAAATCCGAATAAGTTATCTGAAGCAGAAAGAACAGCTTTAGCTATTAAAAACTTGTTAGAATTAGATTTAAAACCATTAGATATAATTTCAAAAAAATCAATAGAAAATGCAATTGCAATTGTGAATGCTTTAGGTGGATCTACGAATGCAGTTTTACATTTTTTAGCAATTGCGCATGCGGCAGATATTGAATTTACACTAGAAGATTTTCAACGAGTTTCTGATAGAACTCCGTTGATTGCAGATCTAAAACCATCTGGAAAATACTTAATGGAAGATGTTCATGGAGTTGGTGGAACACCAGCCGTGATGAAATATTTATTAGATAATGGGTATTTATACGGCGATTGTTTAACAGTTACTGGGAAAACGTTGGCAGAAAATTTAGCTGATGTTGAGGCATTATCTTTTAATGCTGATTCACAAGATGTTATTTATCCGAAAGATAAGGCATTAAAATCGTCAGGAAATTTACAAATTTTATACGGAAACCTAGCGGAGGAAGGCGCTGTTGCAAAAATTTCTGGAAACGAAGGGTTGAAATTTGAAGGAAAAGCGGTGGTGTATGATGGCGAACAAGCTGCAAATACAGGAATTGCAAACGGAGAAGTAGAACGAGGAAATGTTGTAGTAATCAGATATGTTGGCCCAAGAGGTGGTCCAGGAATGCCAGAAATGTTAAAACCAACGTCGTTAATTATGGGTGCAGGTTTAGGAAAATCTGTCGCATTAATTACTGATGGACGTTTTTCTGGAGGAACACACGGATTTGTAGTTGGTCATATCACACCAGAAGCACAATCTGGAGGAACAATAGGGATTTTAAAAACGGGAGATACAATCAGCATTAGCGCAGAAAATAATTCAATAAATGTTTTAATTTCTGATGAAGAAATGGCAAAACGAAAAGCGGCGTGGAAAGCGCCAGCTTTAAAGCACACAAAAGGAATTTTATACAAGTATGCAAAAACAGTTGCATCAGCTTCTAAAGGCTGTGTAACAGACTTGTAGATTTAAAAGAACCAAGACTTAAAAGAATCAAGATTAAAAAAGAGACAAGAAAACCATGTAGGTTTAAATAAAAAGTTTAGCATTTTGTTAGATGAATTTATTAAGCAAATAGTGTTTTAGATGAAAAGAAGTTTTTTAAAAAATAAAATAAAATATAATCTTAATAAAGGTTACCAATGAATACAGAAACAATAAAAAAACTAAAAAGTGAGACTCAAACTACCGAAAGAATTTCTGGTAGTGAGGCGGTAATAAGATGTTTATTAGCAGAAGGAGTGGATATTTTATACGGTTATCCTGGTGGCGCAATTATGCCAATTTATGACGAATTGTATAAATATCAAGATCAAATTCATCATGTTTTAGTACGGCATGAACAAGGCGCAACCCACGCTGCACAGGGCTATGCACGTATTTCTGGAAGAGTTGGTGTTGCAATGGCAACTTCTGGTCCAGGCGCAACAAATTTAATTACAGGAATTGCAGATGCACAAATAGATTCAACTCCAATGGTATGTATTACGGGACAAGTTGCTTCACATTTATTGGGAAGTGATGCGTTTCAAGAAACAGATATTGTTGGAATCTCAACTCCGGTTACCAAATGGAATTGCCAAATTACAAAGGCGTCTCAAATTCCAGAAATGATTGCAAAAGCATTTTATATTGCTAAAAGCGGCAGACCAGGTCCAGTTTTAATTGATATTACAAAAGACGCGCAAATGGAAGAATTCTATTTTTCTTATAAAAAATGCACAGGAGTTAGAAGTTATATTCCAGTTCCTCCAACTTCATTATCGTCTTTAGCAGCAGCAGCAGAATTGATCAATAACGCAAAAAAACCATTAATTGTTTGGGGACAAGGCGTTATTCTAGGAAAAGCAGAAAAAGAATTTAAAGCAGTTGTCGAAAAAGCTGGAATACCATCTGCATGGACAATTTTAGGAGCTTCGGCATTGCCGACCTCTCACCCGCTAAATGTAGGAATGGTTGGAATGCATGGAAATTATGGTCCAAATGTATTGACAAATCAATGTGATGTTTTAATCGCAATTGGAATGCGTTTTGACGATAGAGTTACTGGAAATTTACAAACGTATGCGAAACAAGCGAAAGTTATTCATTTTGAAATTGATCCTGCGGAAGTAAACAAAAACGTAAATGCTGATGTTGCTGTTATGGGAAATTCGAAAGAAAGTTTAGCCTTAATTTTACCTTTATTGAATACAAATTCTCATGAAGAATGGCATCAGAAATTCAAAGATTTATATCAAATTGAATATGATAAAGTTATAAAAGACGATTTATATCCAACGAAAGAAGGGTTAACAATGGCAGAAGTGTTGAAAGAAATCAACATTCAAACCAAAGGAAATGCAGCAATTGTGTCTGATGTTGGTCAGCATCAAATGATTGCGTGTCGTTATGCCGAGTTTAATCATACGAAAAGTAACATTACTTCTGGTGGATTAGGAACAATGGGGTTTGCTTTACCAGCAGCAATTGGCGCAAAAATGGCAGCTCCAGAAAGAGATGTGATTGCGATTATTGGTGATGGTGGTTACCAAATGACGATTCAAGAATTAGGAACTATTTTTCAAACAAAAGTTCCTGTGAAAATTGTAGTTTTAAACAACGATTTTCTAGGAATGGTAAGACAATGGCAACAATTATTTTTTGAAAAACGTTATGCATCCACAGAAATTAAAAATCCTGATTTTGTCGCAATTGCAAAAGGATATTCGATAGAAGCCCAAAAAGTAACCAAAAGAGAAGATTTAGCAAGCGCTGTGGAAAAAATGGTAGCAAGTAAAGATGCGTATTTCTTGGAAGTTGCTGTAGAAAAAGAGGGAAATGTTTTTCCTATGATTCCTACAGGAGCGAGTGTTTCAGATATGAGATTGAGTTAAAAATTATAGAGATGGAAGAACAAAAAATATTATATACAATTACTATTTATACCGAAAATAACATCGGATTATTAAATAGAATTTCTGCAATTTTTCAAAGAAGACACATTAATGTAGAAAGTTTAAATACATCGCCATCTGAAATTGATGGAGTATCTCGATTTACGATTGTTGTGAATCTTTCTGAAATACGGATGAAGAAAATTATTGGTCAGATAGAAAAGCAAGTAGAAGTTATTAGAGCTTATTATCATACAGATGATGAAATAATTTATCAAGAATCTTGTATGTTTAAATTAAGATCTGATTTGTTATTTGAAGAACGTCAAATTCAGAATATCATAAAAGACAGCAATTCTAGAATTGTAACGGTAAATAAGGATTTTTTTGTAATTGAAAAATCGGGAAGAAAAGAAGAAATCGATTTATTACATAGAGAATTATATCCGTTCGGAATTTTACAATTCACACGATCTGGAAGAGTATCAGTATCTAAGCAACCAATGAAAATTTCACAAATGCTAGCCGCATTTAACTAAACAAACAAAAGAAAATGGCAAATTATTTTAACACTTTATCGTTAAGAAATCAATTAGAACAATTAGGAAAATGTAGATTTATGGACGCATCAGAATTTACTGATGGCGTTGCTATTTTAAAAGGCAATAAAATCGTAATTATTGGTTGTGGTGCACAAGGTTTAAATCAAGGTTTAAACATGAGAGATTCTGGATTGGATATTTCTTATGCCTTAAGACAAGCTGCAATTGACGAAAAACGTGAATCATTTAAAAACGCAAATTCAAATGGATTTACTGTTGGAACGTATGAAGAATTAATTCCGACTGCAGATTTAGTATTGAATTTAACACCAGACAAACAACATACAAACGTAGTAAAAACGGTAATGCCTTTGATGAAAAAAGGAGCTACTTTATCGTATTCTCACGGTTTTAATATTGTTGAAGAAGGAACGCAAGTTCGTGAAGATTTAACGGTAATTATGGTGGCGCCAAAATGTCCAGGATCTGAAGTTCGCGAAGAATATAAAAGAGGATTTGGCGTACCAACATTAATTGCAGTGCATCCAGAAAATGATCCAGAAAATAAAGGTTGGGCGCAAGCAAAAGCTTATGCAGTGGCAACTGGAGGAGATAAAGCAGGAGTTTTAGAATCTTCTTTTGTGGCAGAAGTAAAATCTGATTTAATGGGAGAGCAAACCATTTTATGTGGTGTTTTACAAACGGGCGCAATTTTATCTTTTGATAAAATGGTCGCAGAAGGAATTGAACCTGGTTATGCGGCAAAATTAATTCAGTTTGGTTGGGAAACCATTACAGAAGCGTTGAAACATGGAGGAATTACCAACATGATGGACAGATTGTCAAATCCTGCAAAAATTAAAGCGTATGAAATTTCAGAAGAATTAAAAGAAATTATGCGTCCGTTGTTTGAAAAACACATGGATGATATTATTTCTGGTCATTTTTCTAAAACAATGATGGAAGATTGGGCAAATGATGATAAAAATTTACATGAATGGAGAGCAGTAACAGGAGAAACTGCTTTTGAAAAAACACCAATTACAAACAAAGAAATTTCTGAACAAGAATATTTTGATCATGGAACTTTATTAGTTGCGTTTGTAAGAGCAGGAGTAGAGTTGGCTTTTGAAGCAATGACGCAAGCAGGAATTATTGAGGAATCTGCGTATTATGAATCATTACATGAAACACCATTAATTGCGAATACAATTGCCCGTAAAAAATTATTTGAAATGAATCGTGTTATTTCTGATACTGCAGAATATGGTTGTTATTTATTTGATCATGCAGCGAAACCGTTATTAGCGGATTTCATGAAAAACATCAAAACAGATGTAATCGGAAAATCATATTCATCTGAAAGCGGAGTAGATAATCAAGAATTAATTGCCATTAACAAAGCGATAAGAAATCATCCTGTAGAAAAAGTAGGAGATAGATTAAGAGCGTCTATGACAGCAATGAAAGTAATAAAATCATAAGTACAATTAATGCAAATAAAAACCACTTATTTTCCAACATTAGAGAATGTAAAATTAGCTGCAAAAAAATTAGAAGGTGTTGCTACGGTAACACCTTTAATGCTTAATTTACAGTATTCAAAGAAGTTTGGAGCAAATATTTTATTTAAAAGAGAAGATTTACAAGTTGTGCGTTCGTATAAAATTCGTGGGGCTTACAATAAAATGTCATCGCTTTCTGAACTACAAAAAGAAAACGGAATTGTTTGTGCAAGTGCGGGAAATCACGCACAAGGCGTAGCTTTATCGTGTAAACTGTTAAAAATTAAAGGAATAATTTACATGCCTTCTCCAACGCCGAATCAGAAAATTGAACAGGTAAAAATGTTTGGCGAAGAATTTATTGATATTGTTATTTTTGGAGACTCTTTTGATGATGCAAATCATGCTGCAATGGTAGAATGTGAATCCAAACACAGAACTTTTATTCATCCTTTTAATGACGAAAAAGTAATTGAAGGACAAGCAACTGTAGGTTTAGAAATTTTGAATCAAACAGAAAAACCAATCGATTATATTTTTGTAGCTGTTGGTGGTGGTGGATTATCTTCTGGATTATCATCAATATTTAATTATTTATCTCCAAAAACAAAAATTATTGGGGTAGAACCAACTGGCGCTCCGTCGATGCTTACGTCCCTCAAAAATGGAAAAAACACGGAATTAAAAAACATAGAAACTTTTGTTGACGGTGCAGCTGTAAAAAAAGTTGGCGATTTGAATTTTGAAATTTGCCAACAAAATTTGGCTGATATGATTACAGTCGATGAAGGAAAAGTGTGTCAAACGATTCTGGACTTGTACAACAAAGATGCAATTGTGGTAGAACCTGCAGGTGCATTGAGTATTGCTGCACTAGATTTTTTTGCGGATGAAATCCGTGGAAAAAACGTAGTTTGTATTGTTAGCGGAAGTAATAATGACATCACAAGAACAGAAGAAATTAAAGAACGTGCCTTATTATATGCAAATTTAAAACACTATTTTATTATAAAATTTCCACAAAGAGCAGGCGCTTTAAAAGATTTTTTAAACGAAATTTTAGGGCCAAATGATGACATTACTCATTTTGAATACACAAAGAAAACAAACCGCGAAAACGGAGCAGCTGTAGTTGGTTTGCAGTTAAAATCTGCGGATGATTTACAACCATTAGTTCAAAGAATGAAAGAAAAAAATTTTTATGGAGAATATTTGAATGATAAGCCAAATTTGTTTCAATTTTTAGTGTGACATGTAAAAATATGCATTTATATATTATAATTGAGCCTAGAATACGAAACCCTTTTCGTCTTTTAAAATAGAAATAAACTGTTTTATGGTTATTTTTATTTAATTTTGAGAAGTAAAAATAATTTTATTATTTACAAATTAATCATTAATTTTTTACACAACTAATTACAATCTTATGAATAATACTTTTAAAGAAATTCCAGAAGAATATAAAATTACATCTCTTTTAGATCAAAATACTTATTTGGTTAACGGAGAATTAAAAGAATGGAAAGGAGAAAAAGCAGAGGTATTATCAACCATTTCTTCTACAGAAACCTATACACCAACTTTGTTAGGTACAATTCCGCAATTAACAGAAAAAGAAGCAATTGAAGCTTTAGACGCAGCATCAGATGCGTATGGAAAAGGTCAAGGATTGTGGCCAACAATGAAAGTTGTGGATAGAATTGCATGTATGGAAAAGTTTGTGAAGCAAATGGAAACTAAAAGAACAGAAATTGTAAAACTGTTAATGTGGGAAATTGGAAAAGCATTACCAGATTCAGAAAAAGAATTTGATAGAACGGTTGAATATGTTCACGATACCATTGAAGAATACAAACAATTAGATAGAGATTCTGCAAAATTCGAAAAGAATTCTGGTGTTCACGCACATATTCGTCGTGGGCCTTTAGGTGTTGTATTGTGTTTAGGCCCTTATAATTATCCATTAAATGAAACTTTTGCGCTATTGATTCCTGCAATTATGATGGGAAACACAACGGTTTTTAAACCCGCAAAACATGGCGTTTTATTATTGTCTCCATTATTAGAAGCATTTCAAAATAGTTTTCCAAAAGGAGTAATAAACATAATTTATGGTCGTGGTCGTGTTTTAGCTACACCGATTATGAAAACTGGTATAGTAGATGTTTTAGCGTTAATTGGTAATAGTAAATCAGCAAATGCGATTCAAGATAATCATCCCCAGAAAAATAGATTGCGATTGGTTTTAGGTTTAGAAGCTAAAAATCCAGCGATTGTTTTAGCTGACGCAGATTTAGATTTAGCAATTGATGAATGTATTGCAGGATCAACTTCATTTAATGGACAACGTTGTACAGCATTAAAGATTTTATACATTCATGAAAATATTGTAGAGGAATTTAACAAACGTTTTTCTGCAAAAGTGGATGGGTTAAAATTTGCAAACCCATGGGAAAATGGTGCTAAACTAACGCCTTTACCAGAACCAGAAAAACCAGCTTACATTCAGGAATTGATAGATGATGCGCATCAAAAAGGAGCAAAAACGTTAAATAAAAAAGGTGGAGAAACAACAGAGAATTATATTTTTCCAGCAGTTTTATATCCCGTTTCTAAAGAAATGAGAGTTTTTCATGAAGAACAATTTGGACCCGTAATTCCAGTTGTCTCATTTAAAGAAATTGATGAACCATTGAATGATATGGCAGATTCAAATTACGGACAGCAAGTAAGTGTATTTGGTAGTGATGTAAAGACATTAGCGCCATTAATTGATACGTTAGTAAACTTGGTTTGTAGAGTGAACTTAAACAGTTCTTGCCAACGTGGACCAGATGTTTATCCGTTTACGGGAAGAAAAGATTCTGCTGTGGGAACATTGAGTGTTCATGACGCATTGCGTTCTTTTTCTATCAGAACTTTTGTAGCTTCAAAAGATACAGCTTATAATAATGCTATTTTAAGTGAATTATTAGATAAAAAGAACTCTAACTTTATTAGTACAGACTATATTTTATAGAGAAATCAATCAAAATGAAAACTAAAAATTACTTATTCATAATTTAATAAGTGATTTTTTTTTGATATGATAAAAAACTTCAAATAGTTGTGTTTTTATCGTTAATAAATTATTTTTTACATACTTTTGGAATAACAAATTGTAATTATTTAGATTGAAAACTTTTTCAAACATATTAAATATTTCATTTAGAATTATTTCTGATAATATTTCTTTAATGACACGCCCTACAATTTCTCGTCGCCCGTAAGGGTACTTTCTATTTAAGAGCTTTAGGCGTGTCCGGCTCATATTACAAAACATACACATTTACAAATCTTATTAAAACAACAAAACAATGGAAATTGTTATTGCTGATAAATCACACAGTATTTATGCAGAAATTATTTGCGATACCATCGCAGAATCTGCAAAAGTTAGAGGAACAGGTATTGCAAAAAGAACACCAGAATACGTAACTACTAAAATGCAAAATGGCAATGCCGTGATTGCTACAGATGGTGGGTTTTTTGCTGGTTTTTGTTATATAGAAGTTTGGAGTCATGGAAAATTTGTCGCAAATTCAGGGTTAATTGTTCATCCAGATTATAGAGAACAAGGATTAGCTAAAAGAATTAAAGCCAAGGTTTTTGATTTATCAAGAACCAAATTCCCGGATGCAAAAATTTTTAGTATTACAACAGGATTGGCTGTTATGAAAATGAATAGCGAATTAGGTTATAAACCTGTTACTTTTTCTGAATTAACTACAGATCAAACTTTTTGGGATGGTTGCCAAACGTGTAGGAATTATGATGTTTTGCAAAGAACAGAACAGAAATTATGCATGTGTACAGGAATGCTATTCGATCCAAATAAGAAAGAAATGGATGAAAAGGATAAAAAGAAGGAAAACAAAAAGGTAGAACCGAACGTTTTCAGAAGATTAAAACAAATGAAACAAAACCTATTTTTAAAGAAAGACAAATAATGGATAAAAATAAAAATACCGATAATTCTTTCCCTTTGGAAAAGATATCACAAAGTGACAGTATGGGAAAGTTAGTTTTAGCATATAGTGGCGGATTAGATACAAGTTATTGTGCTGTTCACTTATCAAAAGATAAAGGATATGAAGTGCATGCAGTAAGTGTAAATACTGGTGGATTTTCATCTGATGAAATAAAAAATATTGAACAAAACGCTTATAAAATGGGCGTAAAAACCTATAAAAATATTGATGCAATTGCAGATTACTATCAGAAAGTAATTAAATATTTAGTATTTGGAAACGTGTTGAAGAATAATACGTATCCGCTTTCTGTTAGTGCAGAACGTATTATTCAAGCGATAGAAATAATCGAATACGCTAAGAAAATTGATGCAAAATATATTGCGCATGGTAGTACCGGTGCAGGAAATGATCAAGTGCGTTTTGATATGATTTTTCAAACATTAGCTCCAGAAATTGAAATTATCACGCCAATTCGGGATGAAAAATTATCTCGACAAACAGAAATCGACTATCTAAAAGAAAACGGAGTTGATTTGTCTTGGGGAAAAGCGCAATATTCTGTAAATAAAGGACTTTGGGGAACAAGTGTTGGAGGAAAAGAAACGCTAACTTCTCAAAATGGGTTACCAGAAAGTGCTTATCCTTCGCAATTAGAAAAGCAAGAATTAGAAAAAATAAAATTAACATTTTATCAAGGAGAATTAGTTGCTTTAAATGATGAAAAAGATACTCCAGAAAAAGTGATTGAAACGCTTAATATTTTGGCTTCAAAATTTGCAATTGGTAGAGATATTCATGTTGGCGATACGATTGTTGGAATTAAAGGACGTGTTGGTTTTGAAGCTGCAGCTGCTCTAATTACAATAAAAGCGCATCATTTATTAGAAAAACACACGTTGACAAAATGGCAAATGCAACACAAAGAATATTTGTCTAGTTTTTACGGAATGCATTTGCATGAAGGTCAGTTTTTAGATCCTGTAATGCGAAATATTGAAAGCTTTTTACAAAGCAGTCAGTCAACTGTTTCGGGAGAAGTTTTTGTAACTTTAAAACCATATCATTTTTCTTTTGACGGAATTGATTCAAAACATGATTTGATGAACTCTGATTTTGCAAGTTATGGAGAAGAAAATAAAGGGTGGACAGCCGATGAAGCAAAAGGATTTATCAAAATAATTGGAAATCAGAATAAAATTTATCATCAAGTAAATAAATAATGTTTAATCGTGTAATTGTTTAAAAGTTTAAATGTCTGTGTGTTTTATCTCGATTAAACAATTACCTAATTACACTTCAAAGAAAATGGAAAAAATAAAAGCAGGAATTATTGGTGGTGCAGGTTATACAGCAGGAGAATTAATCAGATTATTCGTTTTTCATCCGCAGGTAGAAATTGATTTTGTGTTTAGTACATCTAATGCAGGAAATAAAATATCAAACATTCATCAAGATTTGGTTGGTACACTTGAATCGAATTTTGCAGATAAAATTAATCCGAATGTTGATGTGTTATTTTTATGTTTAGGACATGGAAATTCGAAAGCATTTTTAGAAGTAAATACATTTTCAAAAGACACAAAAATTATTGATTTAAGTAACGATTTTAGATTGGAGAATGATGCAATTTTTCAAGGAAAAACATTTGTTTATGGTTTGCCAGAAATGAATTTAGAAGAAATTAAATTGGCAAATTACATTGCAAATCCAGGTTGTTTTGCAACCGCAATTCAGTTGGCAATTTTGCCTTTGGCGGATAAAAAGTTATTAAAAAATGATGTTCATGTAAACGCAACTACTGGCGCAACTGGCGCAGGAACATCATTTTCTAAAACGACACATTTTGCTTGGAGAGATAATAATTTTTCTCATTATAAGGCATTTACGCATCAGCATTTGGGAGAAATTAATCAATCTGTAAAATTTTTGCAAGATAATTTTTCTTCGGATATAATTTTTATCCCCAATCGTGGCAACTTCTCTAGGGGAATTTTTGCAACTGTTTACACCGAATTTGATGGAACTTTAGAAGAAGCAAAATTAATATATTCTAATTTTTACAAAGACGCAAAATTCACATTTGTTTCTGATGACGAAATTCATCTAAAGCAAGTGGTAAATACAAATAAATGTATTATTCATTTGCACAAACACAACGATAAATTGTTGATTACAAGTGTTATTGATAATTTGTTAAAAGGAGCATCTGGTCAGGCAATTCAGAATATGAATTTGATGTTTGGATTTGAAGAAACAGAAGGATTACAATTAAAAGCGAATTTCTTTTAAAAATCCCCTCTTAATCTCCCCAAAGGAGAGAAACTCATTACGCGATATTTATCTAATGAGTTTGATTGTTTTCCTTCTTTTGGAAGGATAAGCGAAAAAAAATATAAAATAATGAAAATAGCCATAATAGGAGCTGGAAATCTAGGAAAATCAATTGCAAAAGGATTGATTACCAACAACGCAATTACCAGTTTGTACTTAACAAAACGAAACCTTGCCTCGATTGAAGAATTTGAAGGATATAAAAACGTGTTTTTAACTTCGGACAATCAAGCGGCAGTTCAAAATTCAGATATTATCATATTTGCGGTTCAGCCTGCAAGTTTTGAAACGATTTTGAAAGATGTAAAACCTTTTTTGACGGATAAGCATGTTTTAATTTCTACAATTACAGGCTTTTCTATTTCTAGAATTGAACAAAACGTCGGAGAAAATCAATTTATAATTCGTGCGATGCCAAATACGGCAATTGCCGTTGGTAAATCGATGACATGTTTGTGTTCTAATGAGTTGGGTAAAAAAAGAATCAAAATTGCAGAAGCTATTTTTAACAGATTAGGAGCGTCAATGATTATTCCAGAAACACAAATGCAAGCGGCAACTGTAGTTTGTGCCAGCGGAATTGCATTTTGGATGCGTTTGATTCGCGCTACTACGCAAGCCGCAATTCAGTTAGGTTTTGATGCAGAAGAAGCGCAAAAATTAGCTATGTTTACTTGCGATGGCGCAGCAAATTTATTGATTACAACTGGGAATCATCCAGAGCAAGAAATTGATAAAGTGACTACGCCAAAAGGTTGTACAATTGAAGGTTTAAATGAAATGGAACACAAAGGATTAAGTTCTTCTTTGATACAAGGAATGGTAAAATCTTTTGAGAAAATTAATACGATAAAAACAGAACAATTATGAATCTTTTTGATGTTTATCCACTTTTCGATATTACGCCAGTAACCGCAAAAGACGTGTATATTTTTGAAGCAGACGGCACAAAATATTTAGATTTATATGGTGGTCATGCAGTGATTTCTATCGGACATTCGCATCCAGAATATGTGAAGAATATTTCTGAACAAGTTTCAAAAATGGGTTTTTATAGTAATTCGATTCAGAATCCATTGCAAACCAAATTGGCTAGTGAATTAGGAAGATTGTCTAAATGTGAAGATTATGAATTATTTATGTGTAATTCTGGTGCAGAAGCAAACGAAAATGCATTAAAATTAGCTTCTTTTCATACAAATAAACCCAAAGTGTTAGCCTTTAAAAACTCTTTTCATGGAAGAACTTCAGCAGCTGTTGCAGCGACAGATAATGCAAAAATTGTTGCTCCTTTAAATGCACAACATCAAGTTGATTTCGTGGAATTTGGAGATATAGAATCCGTAGAAAAGATATTAAAAGAAAATAAAACTTGTGCAGTAATTGTCGAATCCATTCAAGGAGTTGGTGGATTAGACGAGAGTACAAGTGAATTTTATCAAGCATTATCAAAAATATGTACAGCAACAAATACGTGTTTTATTGCCGATGAAGTACAATCTGGTTTTGGTAGAACTGGTGATTTTTTTGCGTTTCAAAAACACAATATTGTTCCTGATATCATTTCGATTGCCAAAGGAATGGGAAATGGTTTTCCTGTTGGCGGAATTTTAATTCACCCGACGATAAAAGCATCTTACGGTTTATTAGGAACTACATTTGGCGGAAATCATTTGGCATGTGTGGCAACATTAACGGTTTTAGATGTGATTGAAAAAGAGAATTTGATGGAAAACGCGAAAGTAATTTCTGCATATTTTATTGAAAAAGCTAAAAATGTAAACCGATTAAAACAAGTAAAAGGTAGAGGATTAATGTTGGGCTTGGAGTTCGATTTTCCAATAGCTGAATTGCGTAAAAATCTAATTTTGAAACATCATATTTTTACTGGAAACGCTAAAAATGTGAATGTAATTCGGGTTTTACCATCATTAACCGTCAAAAAAGAACATATTGATTTGTTTTTTGATGCCTTGAATATTGAGTTAGAAAAATAAAAAAAACTTCTCGAAACTTCTCGGAAAGACAATTCGTTTGTCTCGCTGAGCACAGTCGAGAGCTAAAGATTTAAAATGAAAAAATACACAGATATAACAGATATTCCCTCAATTCCCGGACTTGTAAAAGATGCTATTTCTTTGAAGGAAAATCCGTTTCAATTTCAAGAATTAGGGAGAAATAAAACATTAGTTATGTTATTTTTTAACTCGAGTTTAAGAACGCGATTAAGTACAGAAAAAGCAGCTAAAAATTTAGGAATGAACGTTATGATTCTCAATGTTAACGACGCTTGGAATCTAGAGTTTGAAGATGGCACAATCATGAATTTGGACAAGTCTGAACATGTAAAAGAGGCAACTCAAGTTATTTCTCAATATGCAGATATTATTGCGTTGCGTGCTTTTCCAACTTTACAACATAAGCAAAACGATGAAGCAGAAGTTGTTTTAAATAATTTTATAAAATACGCAACTGTACCTATTATAAACATGGAAAGTTCTACTTTGCATCCGTTACAATCTTTGGCAGATGCAATTACTATTGAAGAATTAAGAAACAAGAAAAGACCAAAAGTTGTTTTGTCTTGGGCACCACATCCAAAAGCTTTGCCGCATGCGGTTGCAAATTCTTTCGCAAAAATGATGCAAGAAATTGATGTAGATTTTTCAATTACGCATCCAAAAGGGTATGAATTGAACCCAGAAATCACGAAGAACACACCAATTAACTACAATCAGAAAGAAGCATTGGAAAATGCAGATTTTGTGTATGTGAAAAATTGGAGTTCTTATAAAGATTACGGTCAAATTAAAAATCAAGATTCTAATTGGATGATGACGAAAGAGAAATTGGGAAATGCAAAATTTATGCATTGTTTACCTTTGAGAAGAAATGTTATTGTGGAAGATGCGGTTTTGGATTCGGAGAATTCTGTTGTGATTCAGCAAGCAAATAATAGAACTTTTTCTGCGCAAATTGTGTTGAAGAAGATTTTGGAGAGTTTATAGTTTAGAATTTAAAAAAATAAAACTTATGTCACAATATTCTTTATTCAATTCTATTGATAAAAAGGTGAAAGAAACTAAAAATAATTTAGTTATTTCTGCTAAAGATTCTACGGAAAAAAATAACAAAAAAACGATAGAAATTGATAAAAAAATCCGAAAAATAGAGCAACTTAAAGAACAAATTAAAAAGATAAATAATACTGTTGCCATTGCTAAAAAATTGTATGATAAGCAATGTAAAAAAGCAGAAGAAAATTTATCAAAAGCAAAAGAACATCTTATTATTAAACTTTATCAGCGATTCAATCAAAACGGATTTTCTTTATGGCAAAAAGAAATGATTGAAAGTAAAATATTGAATGAAATTGATACTTTACTTATTTCTGGATATGAATCTAAAATTTTATCAAATATTCAAGAAGAAATAAATAAACAAAGATTACAAAATTTGAGCGATGAAGAAAGAAATATTATGAACGAATTTAGTAAAGATTTTTTCAAAAATATGGGTGTAGATATTGATGAAGAAAATTTTAATTTTGAAGATTTTAAAAATCAAGATTTTAAAAAAGAATTTGATGAAAAATATTCAAAACAAAATAGAGAAGAGTATGAAAATTTTTTTGAAGAAAATAATAAGGAAAAACACAAATCGCAAAAAGAAAAATTAAAAGCGACAGATACAGATTTTAGAAAATTATATAAAAATTTAGTTAAGAAAGCTCATCCAGATTTGGTAACAAATCAATCAGAAAAAGAAATTAGAGAAGAATGGATGAAAAAACTTTCTTTAGCTTGGGAAAATAGAAACTATTATGAACTTCTGTTGCTAAAAAAAGAAATTGATAATGAAGATAGTACAGATATTACAGTTAGTGATTCTCAATTAAAATCTTTAATTATCGATTTGAATAAAATGATTAATCAATTAGAGGCAGATAAATATAGAATTAAATATCATGATTCTGAATCATCATTTTACTTTGAAAATTTTAATGCCTCATCAGATAAAGGTATTTTAAAAAAAATTATGGAATACAAAAAATTTGTAAACCATCAAACAAAAGAGGTAGAAGAAGATAAAATAAGTTTAAAAACGCAGAAATCTACTAAAGAATTATTAGTGAAAATTAGAAATTCTAATAGTTACTTTAATGAAGATTATTTTTAAATTTTCCGTTAATAAAAATATTATTATAACAACAAATGGCTTTTAAAAAAGACATTATTTATAAAGGTTATTTAAAATATAATGATGTATTCTATTTTGAAAGAATTAAAAAAGTACCGCAATGGGTAATGACCCATTTTAAAATAATATGAAAACAATAAAAGTAATAAAAATAGGAGGAAACATCATTGATAATGAAACTGTATTAAATCAATTTTTATTTGATTTCTCAAAAATTGATGGATTAAAAGTTTTAGTGCATGGTGGCGGAAAATTAGCAACCAAATTAGCCGAAAAAACTGGTGTAAAAGTTAATATGGTTGATGGTAGAAGAATCACAGATACTGAAACTTTGGACATTATTACCATGGTTTATGCGGGTAAAATCAACAAGAATATTGTGGCTCAATTGCAGGGTTTCGATTGTAATTCTGTCGGTTTTTCTGGCGCTGATGGAAATACAATCGTGTCCAAGAAAAGACCAATTAAAACGATAGATTATGGTTTTGTTGGCGATGTAGAAAAAGTAAATACAAAAGTATTAAACCTTTTATTAGAAAACGAAATTGTGCCTGTTTTTTGCGCGATTACGCATGATAAAAACGGACAATTATTAAATACAAATGCAGATACAATCGCCTCTGAATTGGCAATTGGTTTAGCAAATCATTTTAAAACCGAATTGTATTACTGTTTTGAGAAAAACGGTGTTTTGGCAGCCATAAATGATGACAATTCTGTGATTGAAAATATTACAAAAGAAAATTACCAGAATTTAATTGATGAGAAAGTAATTTTTGAAGGAATGTTGCCAAAACTCAACAATTGTTTTTATGCAATTGATAATAATGTTAGTAAAGTTTGTATCGGGAAATCAGAAATGTTGTTCCATACGAATTCAAAATTCACAACAATTACGAAATAATGTCGATAGAAAAATTAACATCCGAAGCAATTGAATTATTAAAAAACTTAATTGAAACGCAATCTTTTTCATCCGAAGAAGAAAATACAGCCATTTTGATTGAAAATTGGTTTACCAATGCTGAAATTCCGTTTCAAAGAACCGTAAATAATGTTTGGGCAACGAATAAGTATTTCGATGAAAAGAAACCGACAATTCTATTGAATTCACATCATGATACTGTTTTTCCGAATGCGGGCTATACTAAAAATCCGCTGAAAGCGATAATTGAAGATGGCAAATTATTTGGATTAGGAAGTAACGATGCTGGCGGATGTTTGGTTTCGTTAATTGCAACTTTTACGCATTTTTATCAGCAGAAAGATTTAAAATATAATTTGGTTTTAGTTGCTTCTGCGGAAGAAGAAAATAGTGGTAAAAACGGATTAAACTCAATGTTATCAGTTATTCCAAAGATTGAAGTCGCAATTGTTGGCGAGCCAACTTTGATGAATTTGGCAATTGCAGAAAAAGGTTTGGTGGTTTTTGATGCAAAAGTAAAAGGAACGCCAAGCCATGCTGCGCATCCAAATAGCAACAATTCGATTTACAACTGTATAAATGTTTTAAAATGGTTTGAAAATTATACTTTTGATAAAATTTCTGATGTTTTAGGCGAAGTTAAAATGACGGTAACTCAAATAAATGGCGGAAAACAACACAATGCAATTCCTGCGGAAGTGAATTTAGTAGTTGATGTTCGCGTAAATGATAAATATTCAAATCAAGAAATTGCAGCTATTTTGACAAAAGAATCTCCTTGTGATGAAATTAAAGCGAGAAGTTTACGCTTAAATTCGTCTTCAATTCCTGTAAATCATCCGTTAGTAAAAGCAGGAATCGAAATAGGAAGAGAAACGTATGGTTCGCCAACATTATCCGATCAAGCAGTTTTGACTTGTCCCTCTTTAAAATTAGGACCTGGCGATAGCACACGTTCTCACACAGCAGATGAATTTATTTATTTGCGAGAAATTGAGGAAGGAATACTTATATACGTGGAATTGTTAAAAAAATGTCTAAGCGTGTAAACGTTTAAAAAAGTGTAATTGTTTAGAAAAACGTGTAATTGTTGAATCGCTCAAACGTTTAATAGGTTGCACGAAAAGAGATTCAAAAAAATACTAGAAAATTCATTTATACAATTTTACGATTAAACAAATAAACAGTTAAACGATTAAACATTTTTAAAACATGAAACTTTGGGATAAAGGAATTACGATCGATAAGAAAATAGAACAATTTACGGTTGGTAATGATAGGGAAGTGGACATACATATTGCAAAATATGATGTGACTGCTTCAAAAGCACATGCAAAAATGTTGGAGAAAATCGGAATAATCACTTCTGATGAATTGCAACTATTGTTAGGAGGATTATCTGTTTTAGAAAAACAGATTAAAGAAAACACTTTTGTTATTGAAGCAGATTTTGAAGATGTTCATTCTAAAATTGAATTCGAATTAACGAAGTCTTTGGGCGAAGTTGGAAAGAAAATTCATACGGCACGTTCAAGAAATGATCAAGTTTTAGTTGCGCTGCAATTATTTTATAAATCTGAATTACAAGTGATTAAAACGAAAACAAAAATGCTCTTCGATTCGCTTTTATCAATTGCAGAAAAGCATAAAAACGATTTAATTCCTGGTTATACACATTTGCAAGTTGCGATGCCAAGCTCCATTGGACTTTGGATTTCTGCGTATGCAGAAACGCTGATTGATGATGTTTATCTATTGGATGCTGTCTTGAAAATAGTGGATCAAAATCCGTTAGGTTCTGCTGCGGGCTATGGAAGTTCTTTTCCGATTGATAGAGAGTTTACAACGAAAGAATTACAATTTGCTACTTTAAAATACAATGTTGTAGCTGCACAATTAAGCAGAGGGAAAAGTGAACGCGCAATTGCAAGTGCTTTTGGCGGATTGTGTAATACGCTTTCTCGTTTTGCAATGGATATCTGTTTGTACAACTCACAAAACTTCGGATTTGTTGCTTTTCCAGATGAATTAACTACAGGAAGTAGCATTATGCCGCATAAAAAGAATCCCGATGTTTTTGAATTGTTACGTGGAAAATGTAATAAAATTCAGGCATTACATTCAGAAATGTTATTGATTACAAATAATTTACCAAGCGGTTATCATAGAGATTTTCAGTTGTTGAAAGAGAATATGATTGTTGCATTTGAGGACGTAAAAGACGTTTTGGATATTTTTAAATATTCAATTCAGCAACTAATTGTGAAGAAAGTTGATTTAAATGACGTCAAATATCAGCATTTATTTACGGTAGATAGCATTAATAATTTGGTTTTAGAAGGTATGTCTTTTAGAGAAGCCTATCAGAAAATTGGAGCAGAAGTAAACAACGGAACATACAAGCCAGATTTAGGAAAACGACATACACATGTTGGTAGTATTCATAATTTGAGTTTGGATAAAATAAAAAAAAAATACCCGAAATAGTTTCGGGAATTTTGCATTTAAATTAATTCTTAATCCATTTCTTAGAAAGCTATTTTCAACTCATAAGTGCAACAAACTTTTTATTCAAAATTATGCTGTGAAAATCTTCTTTTCAATACGTCAAATAACGTATTTTAAATTCTATTTATATTAGAAATAAAAAATTCCTAAAATTGGTTCGGGAATTTAAAATATGATTAATTATAACATTTTAAGTAGTGGCTTTCTCTGCTTTTTTATTAGCTTTTCCTTCGGATGAAAATGAAACCTTCTCTTGATTTCTTAAAATATCATTCATCGTTTCTCTTTTTCTGATTAAATGATCTTTTCCATTTACTAATAACACTTCTGCAGGTAAATAACGCGAATTATAATTAGAAGCCATAGAAAAACAATATGCACCAGCATTGTGGAAACATAAAATATCATCTTCAGAGATTTCTGCAATTCTTCTGTTAGATCCAAAAGTATCTGTTTCACAAATATAGCCTACAACAGAATAATATCTATCACGACCTTCTGGATTTGAAATGTTAGAAATTTGATGAAAAGAATTGTACATCATTGGTCTCACAAAATGATTAAATCCAGAATCTACGCCTGCAAAAACAGTAGAAGTTGTTTGTTTAACTACGTTTACTTTTGCTAAAAATACACCCGCTTCAGAAACTAAAAACTTTCCTGGTTCAAACATTAAGGTAATTTCTTTACCGTATTCAATACAAAATTCATTGAACCTTTCAGATAGTTGCAAACCTAATTGCTCAATATCTGTAGAAATATCGCCAACTTTATACGGTACTTTGAATCCGCTTCCAAAATCGATGAAATCGATGTTTTTAAATTGTTTAGCAACATCAAATAGAATTTCTGTGGCACGTAAAAAAGTATCAATATCTAAAATATCAGAACCTGTGTGCATGTGAATTCCGTTGATATTCATTTTTGTATTCTCAACAACTCGTTTTATATGCGGAACTTGATGAATTGAAATTCCGAATTTAGAATCAATATGACCCACAGAAATTTTAGAATTCCCACCCGCCATAATATGCGGATTAATACGAATACAAACAGGGATTTCTGGATGTTTTTGTCCGAATAATTCTAAAATCGATAAATTATCAATATTTATTTGAACACCTAATTTTGCAACTTCTTCAATTTCTTTTAAGGAAACTCCGTTTGGTGTATAAATTATTTTTTTAGGATCAATTCCCGTAGTCAAACCCAAATGCACTTCTTGAATAGAAACCGTATCTAAACCTGCACCTAAATCAGTCAAATATTGCAAAACATTTATATTTGATAATGCTTTCACTGCATAATTCAATTTTAAATTATTTACAGTTTCAAAAGCACTAGTTAATCTGTTGTATTGTGCTGCTATTTTGTCTGCGTCATAAACATACAACGGACTTCCATATTTATTTGCTAAAGCTAAAAGAGTTTCTCTATTCAAAATTTGTTGATTTTAATTTGGTGTAAAAATAGATAAATTTACCAATTAAATATCATTTGTTTAAAAATGTAACAAATTGTTTTATTCTGTGATTATCTGATTAAATAATCGATAGAAATAAACATGTAGAAATGATTTGAAATTTGTGAAATTCCTATCAAACTTTTTTTTATTTTTCGTTAAAATCATGTTGATAACTAATTTCATCAACCATTTCATTTTTTAGAGTTAAGACGTAATTTAGCAACACTTCAAAAGAAATGCTATAATGATTTTATGAGTCAAGAAACTAAATATACAGAAGACAATATTCGCTCGCTAGATTGGAAAGAACACATAAGATTGCGTCCTGGAATGTATATTGGAAAACTGGGTGACGGTTCTTCTGCAGATGACGGAATTTACATTTTAGTCAAAGAAGTTCTCGATAATTCCATTGACGAGTACGTTATGGGCGCTGGAAAAACTATTGAAATTTCTATTCAAGGAAATAAAGTGACAGTACGTGATTTTGGACGTGGAATTCCGCTTGGAAAAGTAGTTGATGTAGTTTCTAAAATGAATACTGGTGGTAAATACGATTCTAAAGCATTTAAAAAATCTGTTGGTTTAAACGGAGTTGGTACAAAAGCTGTAAACGCATTATCTTCTTTTTTTAGAGTAGAATCTTCTAGAGAAGGTAAATCGGCATCCGCAGAATTTAGTCAAGGAAATTTAGAAAATCAAGAATTTTTAGAGGAAACTTCCCGTAGAAAAGGAACAAAAGTTTCTTTTATTCCTGATGAAAGCATTTTTAAAAAGTACAAATTCAGAAATGAATATGTAGCAAAAATGCTGAAGTATTATGTGTATTTGAATCCAGGTTTAACCATTCTTTTTAACGGAGAAAAATTCTTTTCAGAAAACGGATTAAGAGACTTATTGGAAGACAATAACAACAAAGAAGACCTATTGTATCCAATAATTCATTTAAAAGGAGATGATATAGAAGTTGCTATAACTCACAGTAAAACACAATATTCAGAAGAATATCATTCGTTTGTAAATGGTCAACATACCACGCAAGGAGGAACGCACCAATCTGCATTTAGAGAAGCAGTTGTAAAAACCATTCGTGATTTTTATGGAAAAAGTTTCGAATCTTCGGATGTTCGGAAATCAATTATTTCTGCGGTTGCCATAAAAGTTATAGAACCCATTTTTGAAAGTCAGACAAAAACAAAATTAGGTTCTACAGAAATGGGTGATGGTTTGCCTACTGTAAGAACATATATAAATGATTTTGTAAAAACAAAATTGGATAATTATCTGCACAAGCATCCAAATGTAGCAGAGAAATTACAAAAGAAAATATTACAAGCAGAAAAAGAACGGAAAGAACTTTCTGGAATTAGAAAATTAGCTCGTGACCGTGCTAAAAAATCGAGTTTACACAATAAAAAACTACGCGACTGTAGAGTTCATTTAGGTGATATTAAACACGAGAAATATTTAGAAACTACTTTATTTATCACAGAGGGAGATTCTGCGTCTGGTTCCATCACTAAATCAAGAAATGTAAATACACAAGCCGTCTTTAGCTTGAAGGGAAAACCTTTAAATTCCTACGGATTAAGCAAGAAGATTGTGTATGAAAATGAAGAGTTTAACTTATTGCAAGCTGCGTTAAATATAGAAGATGGATTAGAAGAATTGCGTTATAATAACATTGTAATTGCCACAGATGCAGATGTTGACGGAATGCACATTCGATTGTTATTGATCACGTTTTTTCTTCAGTTTTTTCCTGAATTAATTAAAGAAGGTCATTTGTATATTTTAGATACACCGTTGTTTCGAGTTCGTGATAAGAAAGAAACAATTTATTGTTATTCTGAAGAAGAACGAAGAGCAGCAATGCAAAAACTGAGAGGAAAACCAGAAATTACCCGATTTAAAGGTTTGGGAGAAATTTCACCAAACGAATTTGTGCATTTTATTGGAGATGATATCAGATTAGATCCTGTAATGTTAGACAAAGAAATGTCCATCGAGCAAATGTTGGAATTTTATATGGGGAAAAACACGCCAGATAGGCAGAAGTTTATCATAAATAATTTAAAAGTTGAATTGGATATTGTTGAAGAATTATGACAAAAAGTAAGCGCAAATTTCCTGCACAAATCATATTTATAGTAATTATAATTATTTGGTTTTTTCTAATTGATTATAGCGATTTTTTTAGTCAAAAGAATTTGGGTGCTTTTTTTGGGATATTTGCTTCGGTTGCATTTATTGTTGCGATTCGGTTTCAAGATAAGCAAAGTAAAAAAGAGGAATAATCCTATCCTAAATCCTTTCCTAAGGAAAGAAATTTGATTAGTTAATAATGCTTGAAATAAAAAGTGAAAAAATAATTTTAATTTGAGATCATAATTGTGACTTCAAATTAAAATTTTAGGTGTCAAATTTGCACCTCAAAATTAAAAGTAAAAAGTATGATTTCAGACGAAATAATTACTAACAAAATCTATTTTATTCGCAATCAAAAAGTAACGTTAGATAGAGATTTAGCTGAATTATATCAAGTTGAAACGAAGTAATTAAAGCGTTAAGTTCATATGAATATATAGAGGTTTCCTGAAGATTTTATGTTTGAAATGTCTAAAGAAGAATTAGAAAATTGGAGAAACCAATTTGGCACCTCCAATTCTGAAGTTATGGGTTTGCGTTATGCACCAATGGTTTTTACAGAGCAAGGAGTTGCAATGTTGTCAAGTGTATTAAATAGTGATATAGCAATCCTATCCTAAATCCTTTCCAAAGGAGGAAAGGACTTTATAATTAGATTCAAATAAAATGGGAATAAATAAGAAATTAATATAATAGTTTTAAAATAAGCTGGTAAATATACCTGCGTTAGGGATTGAATTGGCATCCTTTTTCTTTTCCGATTTTTTATCTGGAAAGAAAAAGATACAAAGAAAAGCCCGACCTTTAGGTAGCGCCCAAAAGCATATTTTTAGGATCAAAATATACAGTTAAACGATTAAACAAGTAGACGTTTAAAAAGAATGAGTGAAGAAATAAACGAAAACGAACACGAAGAAGAATTAAATAATCAAGAGGAAAAATCAATCGATTCTGAAGAGCAGATTGAGCCTGTTGAAACCATTACCAAAGTTACAGGAATGTACAAAGAATGGTTTTTGGATTATGCTTCTTATGTGATTTTAGAAAGAGCAGTTCCTGCGTTGAATGACGGTTTAAAACCTGTGCAACGTAGAATTATGCATTCGATGAAAGATTTAGATGATGGACGTTACAATAAAGTAGCGAATATTGTTGGGCATACAATGCAATATCATCCGCATGGAGATGCTTCTATTGCTGATGCTATGGTGCAAATTGGTCAGAAAGAATTGCTGATTGATATGCAAGGAAACTGGGGAAATATTTTAACTGGAGATAGAGCAGCAGCTTCCAGATATATTGAAGCTCGATTATCAAAATTTGCATTAGATGTTGTGTTTAATGCCAAAACAACCGTTTGGCAATCTTCTTATGACGGACGAAGAAAAGAACCGATAAATCTACCTGTAAAATTCCCATTATTATTAGCACAAGGTGCAGAAGGAATTGCGGTTGGTTTATCCACAAAAATATTACCACATAACTTTTTAGAATTAATTGATGCTTCCATAAAATATTTAAAAGGAAAAAGTTTTACCATTTTACCTGATTTTTTAACTGGCGGAATCGCAGATATTACGAGTTATAATGATGGAAAAAGAGGAGGAAAGGTTCGGGTAAGAGCGAAGATTTCTCAAATGGATAAAAAAACATTGGTAATTACTGAAATTCCGTTTGGTACAACCACAACAACTTTGATTGAGAGTATTATCAAAGCAAATGAAAAGGGAAAAATTAAAATCAAAAAGATTGAAGATAATACAGCTGCAGAAGTAGAAATATTGGTGCATTTGCCGCCAAATGTATCGCCAGATAAAACAATTGATGCGTTGTATGCTTTTACGAGTTGTGAAAATTCGATTTCTCCTTTGTGCTGTATTATCGAAAATAACAAACCCATTTTTATTGGTGTAACCCAAATGTTAAAACATTCTACAGATTTAACGGTAGAATTGTTAAAATTAGAGTTGGAAATCCAGTTAAATGAATTAGAAGAACAATGGCATTTTTCTTCTCTAGAACGTATTTTTATTGAAAATAGAATTTATCGTGATATAGAAGAACAAGAAACTTGGCAAGGCGTTATTGATGCGATTGATGAAGGGTTAAAACCGCATATTACGCATTTAAAAAGACCAATTACAGAAGAAGATATTGTTCGTTTAACAGAAATTAGAATTAAGAAAATATCAAAATTCGATATTGATAAAGCAAAGCAATTTATAGAAGCTATTGAAGAGAAAATTGCTGCGGTAAAAAACCATTTGGCTAATTTAATTAAGTTTGCGATCGATTACTTTAAACGACTAAAAGATACTTACGGCAAAGGGAAAGAACGCCAAACAGAAATACGGATTTTTGATGACATTGTTGCATCAAAAGTTGCTATGAATAATGCAAAACTGTATGTAAATAGAAAAGAAGGTTTTATTGGTACATCACTCAAAAAAGATGAATTTGTTACCGATTGTTCTGATATTGATGATATAATTATCTTCAGAAAAGATGGCACAATGATGGTTTCAAAAGTAGATGCAAAAATCTTTGTTGGCAAAGATATTATTCACGTTGCTATTTTCAAAAAGAAAGACAAAAGAACGGTTTATAATATGATTTACCGTGATGGTAAAACCGGCCCAAGTTATATGAAACGTTTTAACGTAACTTCTGTAACACGTGACAAAGAATATGATTTGGCGAATGGAAATAAAGGCGCAATTGTTCATTATTTTACGGCGAATCACAATGGAGAAGCAGAAGTTGTAACTATTAATTTACGAGCTGTCGGATCAGTTAAAAAGCTGAAATGGGATATTGATTTTGCTGATTTAGGGGTAAAAGGTAGAGCAGTTCGTGGAAATACAATCACCAAACATGCAATTAAAAGTATCGATTTTAAATTTGCAGGAGTTTCTACATTAAAACCACGTAAAATCTGGTTTGATGACACGGTTCAGCGTTTAAATGTGGATAATCGTGGTGAATTATTAGGCGAATTTAAAGCAGATGACAAATTATTGATTGTTACGCAAAGTGGAAAAGCAAAAGCCGTAAAACCAGATTTGGGAATGCATTTTGAAAATGACATGATTGTTTTAGAAAAGTGGAAACCGAATAAACCAATTTCCGCAATATATTTTGATGGAGAGAAAGAGCGTTATTATGTGAAACGTTTTTTAATTGAGCAGACAGATAAAGAAGAAGAATTTATTTCTGAACATCCAAAATCTCAATTAGAAATTGTTGCGACAGATTACAGACCTATTGCAGAAGTTCAATTCTCTAAAAAAAGTCTTGAAAATGAAACTGTTAATTTTGAGGAATTTATAGCTATTAAAGGTATAAAAGCATTGGGGAATCAATTAACTACAGACAAAATTAAGCAAGTAAATCTGCTAGAATCTTTACCATTTGAAGAACCAGAAGAAGAAAAATTAGAAAACATAGAAGTAGTTGATGAAGAGGTTTTGGATGATGAACTAACCATAGAAATTTCTGAAATTAATGGAAGTCAAAAACTAACCTCCGAACTAACATCAGAAGAAAAAGCGAGAATTGCGTTGCAAAAATCCATCGCAAAAAAGAAAGCAGAAGAGAAGAAACGTAATGATGAAAATCAGACGAAAATGTTTTAGGTTATTTTAAAAAAATAAACGCATAGAAACATAGGTTCATATAACCCTATGTTTTCTATATTTTTATGTGTTAAAAAATATTAGATTTCTAGAATAAATTAGATAAACCTCAATTTTAAAATATGAAACGCAAACACATTTACTTAATTCTCGCCATTTTAGGAGTTTGCTACACTTGGTATTATAATATTTTGTGGTTTCAATCAGTTGAAAATCCTTCTTTTTTAAATTTCTTTAAAGATGCACAATTAAATTTTGCAAGTAAATCTATTAGTGCAGATTTATCTGTGGTTTTAATTACATTTTTCGTGTTTTACATTTATGAATCCTTACGACTTAAAATTAAATATTGGTGGGTTTTAATTCCGCTTACTTTTTTGGTTGCTATTGCATTTACGTTTCCGTTGTTTTTGTATATGAGAGAAAATGCGCTTGAAAAAATTAAAATGAACAGCTAGTTATTTCATTTGTTCAAAAAAAGTAAATTCATAATCTGATAATAATTCTGGATGTGCAATTTTAATAATATCTTTCAATACCAAATCTGGTCTGGTTAAGCCTAGTTCGTAATAAATAACGCCACCTGTTTTACCTTTTTTAGTTGATACAGTATAGATTTTATTTTGTTTAAATGATTCAAATTCAGCATATAATTGATTGCTTTGTAATAATTGTTCTTTAGATGAGAAATAACCAGGAGCAATCCAAAAATCAGCGTCTTTTCCTTTATCAAACACACTTTCAAAACTTAAAGACAAACTTCCTTTTCCCTCTGTGTCTTGCCATAAATAATTAACATTTGCATCTTTTAAAAAAGTAGCAACAAAACTTTCACCAGCTGGTAAATTCCAAATGTCTTTGCTCATAATTGCACCAGAAAGTACCGTTGGATTAAATTCTGATTTTGAAGCCAATGTTTTCGCTTTTAGATAATCAAATTCAATCACTTTAAAAATGCTGTCTGCTTGTTTTTCTTTGTCAAATAAAACACCAAAAAACTTGATCCACTCTGCTCTTCCAAGCGGGGTCTCTTCCAACCAATCACCATTATAGATTACAGGAATACCCGCTTTGTCAATAATGTTATATGTTTTATTTGCTGATGAAACGGAATAACCAACCAATAATTCAGGTTTTAAATCTAATAAAATTTCTGTGTTTATGTCGTTTTTATTTCCAATTTCTCTGATTTTTCCACTATCAATTAAGTTTCGTGTTTTTTCTGATGAAACATATTGCGCAAAGGGAAAGCCAACAATTGATGTTTCTTCATTTAACAATTCTACCATAGGAATATGAGTTGTCGAGGTTACAACTATTTCATTAACGGGAACTTTTAAAATTTTATTTTTTGTATGTATTTGAATATCATCGCCTTTTTTAACAATTATATATTCAAATTCTTGATCAGAGTTTTGATAAGGAGATTTAATAATTAATTTTTTATAACCATCAAACTCTTCAATTTCAAACCCTTGGGCATATTTTATAGAACTTTTAGGTTTTTTTTCTCCAACCGTTTTTATTTCATTTTTACAAGAAAAAACGATTACTAAAAGGAACACTAAATAGGAATTTCGAATACTGCTTTTCATCTAAATTAAATTTTCAACAAGATTACAAAATTGTTTTTTAATAACAATTTAAAAACTACTTTTGCAACGAATTTTGGTTTTGATGTAAGATTCGTTTTGCATCAGATTAAAAGGGAATCTGGTTAAAATCCAGAACTGTTCCCGCAACTGTAAGTTTATGTTGATATAATTGCTGGCTTTTTAGCATTAATCAACACCTCAATAGAGGATGTTATTACTCTTATGCCACTGACAATTTTTTGTTGGGAAGGTCTAATAACATTTAACGAGTCAGGAGACCTGCCATTTTCACAAGTTAAAAACTTTCGGGATAAAAGTTTATGTACTAATCTATATTCGTACACAAAATTTACCTGATTTATTTAGATTCCGTAAAACATACGGAAAGCAAAATTATTGTTTTCTTGTTAAAAAGCAAGAAGATGAATTTAAATTAAATCATTATTTATGAAAAAGCAATTTTTAATTGTTGGTGTATTGGCATGTAGTTTTGTCAGCACAAATCTTTTTGCGCAAAAAATAGAGATGCAAAAAGAAAAGGTAGAAACGCTAGATGAAGTTGTTATAACGGCAACAAAATTCGAGCTAAAAAAAGAAAACACAGGTAAAGTAATTCACAAAATTACACAGCAAGAGTTACAGCAAAATGCTGGAAAAACGGTTATTGATATTTTAAATACAATTGCCGGAATTGATATTAGAGGCGTTAATACAAACCCAACAGAACCAAGAAGTATCAACATTCGTGGTGGCAGGAGCAGACAAGTTTTAGTATTAATTGATGGTGTTCCAGTTACAGATCAATCGGCAATTAATCAAGAATTTGATTTGCGATTAATCGCATTAAATCAAATAGAAAGCATCGAAGTTTTAAAAGGTGCCTCATCAACCTTGTATGGTTCTGGAGCAGCAACAGGTGTGATAAATATCATCTTGAAAAAAGCATCAAAAGATAAAATTTCGGGTTCTTTCGAAACAAGTTTAGGAACAAATAATACCGCAAATATTTCAGAAATTAGTTTGGCTGATAAAAATCAAAATGTAACACTTAATGGTACATTAGGTAATTTTAATTTTTTAGGTTCTTTTAGTTTAAATGGTGTTGATGGAATGTCATCCGCAAAAAGTAAAACAACTACTGTTTTTGAAAACGATTCTTATTATTCTAAAAACGGATTGGTAAAATTAGGATATAATGTGAGCGATAATGTTAGTATCGAAACTTTTTTAAATTTCGATGAATTTGAGTATGATTTTGATGCTGGAGCGTTTTCAGATAGCAAGGTAAATCAAGGAAGTCAAGAGCAATTTAGATTCGGAATTAAGCCAAAATTCAACTATAATAAAGGTCAGTTGTATTTGTTAGCATCTTTAAATACGGTAAAAAGAAATTTAGATCAATTCAATTCTTTCTCAAATTCGTTGGATAATTATAAGTTTAAAGGAAGAAGTCTGAATTTAGATTTAGTAAATAAATATGAAGTTTCTTCTCAATTTCAAATAATTGCAGGAGTTAATTATCAAGAACACAGCAATAATACAGTGACGCCTTTTGCAACTATAGATAAAGATGTTGCGAATTTTAATACAATAGATCCGTATGCAAGTTTGGTTTATATTTCTGATTACGGCGTAAGTGTAAATGTTGGCGGACGTTTAAATATGCATAATGTGTATGGAAATCAGTTTGTTTATGACGGGAATTTAGCTTACAATGTTTTAAAGAATGAAAATGCGACTGTAAAATTATTAACATCTTACAGTACGGCTTTTATTGCACCAAGTTTATATCAATTATATGATGGTTTTGCTGGAAATATTGATTTAAAACCTGAAACAAATGAAACGTTTGAAGCTGGTTTTGAAGTGAATTATCAAAATTTAATTCAGTTTGATGCTGTGTATTTTAATAGAAAAGAAACCGATGCGATTATTTATGACAGTACAACTTTCAAATATGGTAATGGTTCTTCTGATGCCAATGGTTTTGAAGTGAGTTCAAAGATTAATGCAACTTCTTTTTTAGCTGTAAATGCTTCTTATACCTATGTTGATAAGGATAAATTGGAAGATTTTAACGATTATATTCCTGCAAATAAATTTGTTGCTGGTTTAGATATAATACCTTCTAAAGCTACATTTTTTAATTTTACGTATAGAAATGTTGGTGAAAGATCAATTTTTGATAGATACGGTTCTTTTGGAATTGCAGGAGATGATGTTATTCTAGAAAGCTATCAAGTGCTAGATTTTATGACAAATTATAAATTATTAGGCGATACAGTTACCTTATTTGCTGGGGTAACTAATATTTTAAATGAAGATTATGATGATATTTTAGGATATTCTACAAGAGGTAGAAATTATAAAGTAGGCGTGAGGTTGGCTTTTTAGTTGGCTGTATTCAGTCGCGGTAATCAGTTCAAATAATGAGAAAAAAGTTGGAAATTTTATTTCCAACTTTTTTTATAACATCTTTTTTACATCATTCTTAATAAAATCTATCGCAGTACTTGTTGGCGGAATTGTTTTTGAATAGTCCACCAACACTTTTTCGCGCAACTCATTAGCAGAATTTGAAGTTGCTGCAGCCTGTTTCAGTTTATTAATTACCGCATTTTTAGAAGCAATAATCACATTCCAACATTGGTCTGAAAGATAAATTTGTTGCACTAAATTGTGCTCAAATTCTTGCTCAATATTTTTTAAAAGTAATTGTAAATAATCATTAGTTTCATCGCCAATTGGCTGAATTCTCAACAACATTTTTATGGGGTTTATTCGTTCACAAAACAATAACATACGCTCGTGAGCTTGTAATCTTATTGGTAGAGCTTGTTTCTTTTTTTCTATTAATAATTCTAAATTTTTGTCTTTACTTCTTTCTGTAACTAAATTTCCAAAGAAATAATAAGCTATTAAACCTACAAAAATTGCAGGTAAGATGTAAGCAAAACTTTCAATTAAACTGTCCATAAAATACTATAAAAAAGTGATTATAAATTGATAAAAAATTCCTGTTAAAATTGCAATTCCGAAACTTAATAAAGTCCCGATTAAAATATATTCAGTAAGTCTTCTGTCTTTTGATGCGGATAAATCTCCGAATCTAAAAACTGATTTAGCTGCTAATAAAAACCCAATGGCCTCCCAATGATTTGTAATGATAAAAATAAACACAAAAAAACGCTCTAAAATTCCGATAAATCGTCCAGCTTTTGCCAAAGATTTATCGTCTTTTTTGTCCTTTTCAGGATTCCATTGTGTAATAATCATTTTAATAATTATGGAACTTGCAAATGTTAAAAATAGAAAACAAATTAGAAGTAATAAAACAAAATTAAAATACGATTCATTAAGGTTATAACTAAATGATTTATAAAGTGTTAAGCTAATTAATATCATCAAAAGATGTACTAGCTGATCTGCGAAAAATAATGATATTTTATTATCTTTATTTTGTAAATAAATTTTAGAAATATCAATAATAAAATGAGTAGTTATAATAAAAACAAAGATTTTCCAATAGTAGAAATTAAACTGAAAAATAATTAATAATAGAATTAAATGAATCCCTAAATGCAAATATAATTTAGGTGATTTTAACTTATTTTTTTCTTTGTCCTTAACTGATTTTTGGGATTGAAAAACAAAGTCTCCTAAAATATGAGCGAGTAATATTTTTAAGAATAAAATCATTATTTTGCTATTTTTTGAAGTATTAATTCACGATATAATTTTTCTAATCGTATAATTTCATCTAATCCAGCTCTTTTTCTTCGTTCGCTAGCGCTACTTTCAGAGATGTTTAGCTCTTTGGCAATTACTTTTTGTGTCGTATTTGGTTTTTTTAAATATTTTAAAACAAAATCAGCTGAATTTACAGTCCAATTATCCATTGTTAATAAAGCTAATGCCAAAGATGTATTAAAGATTTTATCAAATTCAATCCAAGGAGAAATAATTGCTAAATTTTGTTTTTTTAATAAAGTATCAAACGCTTTTCCACTATTTATAAACGCTTCGCCGCTTCCTTCCGTAATATTTTTATAAGTATCATTTTTTATTCCAACTCCAATTGCAATTCTTACATCTAAATTTTTAAATTTCTTAAAAACTGTTTTTAATTTAATAGCAAATAACAAAGCATTTTCTATCGATTTAATTTCAATTTGAAAACTATCGCCTCTAAATACTTCCCAAGTTTTTGACGTTTTCCCTTCACTATTAAATGTAGATTTTAATATTGGCAACCATTCGTCTGAAGAAATACTTCTTGAGTTTATAATATCGCCAGTTAAAATACTTGTCATACTTTTTTTACAAATATAAGTAAATAGTTCGGGTTTTAAGACGAATTACCTAATATTCGGGTTTTGAGACGAATTACCTAATATTCGGGTCATGAGCCGAATTATATATTAATCTATCTTTATAGAATTGTCGATAACTTTTGTTGTTTTAAACAATTGTGAATGGTATTTTTGAACTTCTTAAAAAAACTTTTTTTGGCTACTTACTTAGATACTTTAAATCCTGCTCAAAAAGCGGCTGTTTTGCAAAAAGACGGTCCGATGATTATTATTGCCGGAGCTGGATCTGGAAAAACACGAGTTTTAACGTACAGAATTGCACATTTAATGCAACAAAATGTTGATCCATTTAATATTTTGTCTTTGACATTTACCAACAAGGCAGCTCGTGAAATGAAAAACCGAATTGCAATTGTTGTTGGTGCAAGTGAAGCCAAAAACCTTTGGATGGGAACATTTCACTCGGTTTTTGCGCGTATTTTACGTTCAGAAGCAGATAAATTGGGCTATCCAAGCAATTTTACAATTTACGATACGCAAGATTCAGTTCGTTTAATTACTGCAATCATTAAGGAAAAACAATTAGATAAAGAGCGTTACAAACCAAAGCAGATTTTAAGCCGAATTTCATCATTCAAAAACAGTTTAATTACTGTGAAAGCATATTTCAATAATCCAGATTTACAAGAAGCAGATTTACATGCAAGTCGACCAAAAGTAGGTGATATTTATAGAGAATATGTAGATCGTTGTTTTAAATCTGGCGCAATGGATTTTGATGATTTGTTGTTAAGAACCAACGAATTATTAGCTCGTTTTCCAGAAGTGTTAGCAAAATATCAAAACCGATTCAAATATATTATGGTTGATGAGTATCAAGATACAAATCACTCGCAATATATTATTGTAAGAGCTTTGGCAGATCGTTTTAATAATATTTGTGTTGTTGGAGACGATTCGCAAAGTATTTATAGTTTTAGAGGCGCAAATATTCAGAATATTTTAAATTTTCAGAAAGATTATCCAGACGTAAAAACGTTTAAGTTAGAGCAGAATTATCGTTCTACAAAAAATATTGTAAACGCAGCAAATTCAGTTATTGCAAGAAACAAAACCAAATTAGACAAAGAAGTTTGGACGTCTAATGATGAAGGTGAAGCAATAAAAGTAATGCGTACTATTTCTGACGGAGAAGAAGGACGTTTTGTAGCACAAACCATTTGGGAAACACAAATGAATCATCAACTTAAAAGTGATGAATTTTGTGTATTATACAGAACAAATTCGCAATCTAGAGCGATTGAAGATGCGTTGCGTAAAAAAGGAATTGATTATAAAATTTATGGTGGAATTTCCTTTTATCAGCGAAAAGAAATCAAAGATTTATTGTCTTACCTGCGGATGTTAATCAATCCAAATGATGAAGAAGCATTAAAAAGAATCATCAATTATCCAGCACGAGGAATTGGCGCAACCACAATTGATAAATTAACTATTGCAGCAAATCATTATAAAAAATCGATTTTTGAAATCATAAAAAATATTGATAAAGTTGATTTAAAAATCAATTCACCAACAAAAGTGAAACTACAAGATTTTGCAAATATGTTATTGCGTTTGCAAATTGAATCTCAAACAAAAAATGCGTTTGAAATTACTGATATTGTTATAAAACAAGCCAAGTTAATAAAGGATTTAGAAAAAGAAGGTACGCCAGAAGGGGTTAGTAAAGTTGAAAATGTTCAGGAATTATTAAACGGAATTAAAGATTTTATTACTGATAAAATTGAACAAGGAGAAGACGCTTCATTAACCTCATTTCTAGAAGATGTGGCGCTGGCAACAGATTTCGATTCAGAAAAAGAAGGCGATGTGCCAAGAGTTGCCTTAATGAGTATTCATCAATCTAAAGGTTTAGAATTTCCTTATGTTTTTGTGGTTGGTTTGGAAGAAAATTTATTTCCGTCTGCGATGAGCATGAATACGAGAAGTGAGTTAGAAGAAGAGCGAAGATTGTTCTATGTTGCGTTGACAAGAACAGAAAAAGTAGCCTATTTAACGTATGCACAAACCCGTTACCGCTGGGGAAAATTAATTGACGCAGAACCGAGCCGATTTTTAGAAGAAATAGATGATAAATTTTTGGAGTATCTAGCTCCAAAAGAAGTACAGAGAAATACGAATCCGTTTTTGGATGCAAGTATGTTTGATGATGCTCCAAAGGGGATTCGATTTCAAAAACCAATTCAGCGTAAAAGGAAAGAGCGAGATTTAGCTAAAAATAAAGAAATTGTTGTTCCGAAAAATTTGAAAAAAGTAGAAGAATCGAGTGTAAAAGCAAATCTTTTTGATAATAATGTTGTTGTTGGAAATGTTGTAGAGCACAATAGATTTGGTAGAGGAAAAGTACTTTCTCTAGAGGGAATCGGCGCAAATCAAAAAGCAGAAATCCAATTCGGAACCGTTGGTAAGAAAAAATTATTATTACAATTTGCAAAATTGAGAGTTTTAGGATAAAAAACTTCCAAAAAACTAAATAAATACTTACTTTGCAAACAATTAATTGAAATTGGGGTTTTTACAGAATTTTCTTCGTAGTAACCCGTTTTCAAAATATAAAAAATTAAAAATAACTTGTCAGTTCGAGTGTTTTCTTTTGATTGAAATGAAAAAGAAAATGTATCGAGAACACTTCATCTAAAATATAAAAAATGACTTTTGATATCGAATATAATTCACAAAGACCTTTATTAATTATTCCAGAATATGGAAGACATATTCAAAAATTGATTGACCATTGCATCGCTTTAGAAACCAAAGAAGAACGCAATACAATGGCAAAAGCAATTGTAGATGTGATGGGAAATTTACAGCCTCACTTGCGTGATGTTCCAGATTTTAAACACAAATTATGGGATCAATTGTATATTATGTCTGATTTTAAATTGGATGCAGATTCACCTTATCCAACTCCTTCTAGAGAGGAGTTGCAAGAGAAGCCCGAAGCTTTGGCATATCCAAAATATGCATCAAAATATCGTTTTTATGGAAATAACATCCAAACGATGATTGATACTGCAAATTCTTGGGAAGATAGCGAAATGAAAGAAGCGCTAATTTATACGATTGCAAATCACATGAAAAAATGTTTCTTAAATTGGAACAAAGACACGGTTGATGATGATGTAATTTTCAAGCACTTGTATGAATTATCTGATGGGAAAATTGATATTAGAAATACAGATGAAAACCTTTCTGAAATTAAAGATTTAATGCGTAAAAGAAGTTCTCAAGGGCAAAGCAAAACAATTCAGAAAACTCAAAAACCTAAAAACTACAGAAAAAGATAAATTTTATGGCATCTTTTAAAATTGAAGGCGGACATAAATTAAGTGGTACAATTACTCCGCAAGGCGCAAAAAACGAAGTATTACAAATTATTTGTGCTGTATTACTAACTCCAGAAAAAGTAATAATTAATAATGTTCCTGATATTATTGACGTAAATAAATTGATTTTTATCCTTGGAGAATTAGGCGTGAAAATTGAAAAGTTAGGTTCTAATTCTTATTCATTTCAAGCAGATAAAATAGATTTACCTTATTTAGAATCAGAAGAATTTAAAAGGGATGGAAGTTCTTTAAGAGGTTCAATTATGGTTGTTGGTCCATTATTAGCAAGATTTGGTAAAGGATATATTCCAAGACCGGGAGGAGATAAAATTGGACGAAGAAGATTAGATACACATTTTCAAGGTTTTATAAATTTAGGAGCAAAATTTCGATACAATAAAGAAGAGCGTTTTTATGGTGTTGAAGCAAAAGAGTTGTTTGGAACAGATATGTTGCTAGATGAAGCTTCTGTAACCGGAACGGCAAACATTGTAATGGCAGCAGTTTTGGCGACTGGCAGAACAACAATTTATAATGCCGCTTGTGAACCTTATATTCAGCAATTATGTAAAATGCTGAATTCTATGGGCGCAAAAATTTCAGGTGTTGCTTCTAATTTATTAATAATTGATGGCGTAAAATATTTAGGAGGTTGTGAACACCGTGTTTTGCCAGACATGATTGAAATTGGAAGTTGGATAGGTGTTGCCGTTATGACACGATCTGAATTAACAATCAAAGATGTTAGCTGGGAAAATTTAGGTCAAATTCCTACTGTATTTAGAAAATTAGGAATTAAATTAGAGAAAAGAGGCGACGATATTTATATTCCAGAACAAAAAAGTTATGAAATTCAGAATTATATAGATGGTTCTGTTTTAACAGTCGCAGATGCACCTTGGCCCGGATTTACTCCAGATTTATTAAGTATTGTTTTGGTTATAGCAACGCAAGCAAAAGGAACGGTTTTAATTCATCAAAAAATGTTTGAAAGCAGATTGTTTTTTGTAGATAAACTAATTGATATGGGCGCAAAAGTAATTTTGTGTGATCCTCACAGAGCTACGGTTATTGGTATGGATTTTAAATCGAAATTAAAAGCAACCAAAATGACTTCGCCAGATATTAGGGCAGGAATTTCTTTGTTAATTGCCGCTTTATCAGCAGAAGGAACAAGTATTATCAATAATATTGAGCAAATTGATCGTGGTTATGAAAATATTGAAGCACGTTTAAAATCAATTGGAGCAAAAATTGAGAGAATAGAAGATTAAAAATAGTGTGTTTAATGCTGAATAAGTTTCAGTATTTTAATAGTAAAAAAATACTAAAAATAGTGTCATCTTGGCACTATTTTTTTATTGGCAAAATATTTGCCATTATTATAAATCAATTTAATGAGTATAGAAATGAGTAAAGAAGAAAATATACACGACGAAGAATTAAATAATAGTGATGATTCAGCACAAGTTGAAGAAAATCAAGAAGTTGCTCAAGAGGAAGCAGTTTTAGAACCAACAGCAGAGGAATTAATTCAATCAGAAAAAGATAAGTTTTTAAGATTGTTCGCTGAATTCGAAAATTATAAAAAAAGAACAACGAAAGAAAGAATCGAATTGTTTAAAACTGCTGGGCAAGATTTAATGACATCTTTACTGCCAATTTTAGACGATTTTGACAGAGGATTAACAGAAATCAAAAAAGCCAAAGACAAAGAGTTGTTAAAAGGCATGCAATTGATTAATGACAAATTTAAAAATACGTTGATTCAAAAAGGGCTATCAGAAATAGAAGTAAAGGCTGGTGATTTTTTTGACGCAGAAATCCATGAAGCAATTACTCAAATTCCTGCTTCTTCAGAGAAAATGAAAGGAAAAGTTATCGATTGTGTGGAAAAAGGATATAAAATGGGTGAGAAAATTGTTCGTTATCCAAAAGTAGTTATAGGACAGTAAAAGTATTCAGTTTTCAGTGGCAGTTTTCAGTGAATTGCTGATTGCAAATTGAATTTTAAGAAAATAAAAAGTATCCAGTATCAGTTAAAAGTTTTTAGAATCAGTTGCCAATAAAAAGCTATCTGAAAACTGTGACTTTAAATTGCAAACGAAACAAAAATGGCAAAACAAGATTATTACGAAATATTAGAAATTACAAAATCGTCTTCGCAGGGAGAAATTAAGAAAGGCTACCGAAAAATGGCTATTAAATATCATCCTGATAAAAATCCTGATGATAAAACTGCGGAAGATAAATTCAAACTAGCAGCAGAAGCATACGAAGTTTTGAGTGACGAAAATAAAAAAGCACGTTACGATCAATATGGTCACGCAGCTTTTGATGGTCCTCAAGGAGGTGGTGGTTTCGGCGGCGGCGGCGGCGGAATGAACATGGAAGATATTTTCAGTCAGTTTGGAGATATTTTTGGAGGTGGCGGCTTTGGTGGTTTTAGCGGCGGCGGTCAACGTCAAGTAAGAGTTAAAGGAAGCAATATGCGTATTCGCGTAAAGCTAACTTTAGAAGAAATTGCCAAAGGTGTTGAAAAGAAAGTAAAAGTTCGTAGAAAAGTTCAGGCAGACGGCGTAGTTTATAAAACATGTACAACGTGTAATGGTTCTGGTCAACAAATGCGTGTAACAAACACTATTTTGGGTAGAATGCAAACTGCAACAACTTGTGGAACGTGTTCTGGAGCTGGAGAAATAATTAGCAGTAAACCAAATGGAGCAGATGCACAAGGTTTAGTTATTAAAGAAGAAACGGTACCAATTAATATTCCTGCAGGAGTTACAGAAGGTGTTCAATTAAAAGTTGGTGGAAAAGGAAATGAAGCGCCAGGAAAAAATTCAATTGCTGGAGATTTATTAGTGTTGATTGAAGAAATTCCACATGAAACTTTAAAAAGAGAAGGCACTAACATTCATTTTGATTTGTACATTAATCTTTCTGAAGCCGTTTTAGGAACAAGTAAAGAAGTAGAAACAGTAAGTGGAAAAGTGAAAATTAAAATTGAGCCAGGAACACAATCAGGTAAAATTTTAAGGTTAAAAAACAAAGGCATACCAAGTATTGAAAGATATGGATCTGGAGATTTTTTAATTCATACAAACGTTTGGACACCACAAACATTAAGTAAAGAGCAAAATCAATTTTTTGAAGCGAATTTAACGGATGAAAATTTTACGCCAAGTCCAAACAAATCAGATAAATCATTTTTTGAAAAAGTAAAAGATATGTTTTCTTAATTTTTTATTTTTTAATATTGTTGTCCGATTAAAATTATTTACTGAATCTAGTTCAGCACAAGTCAATTTCAGTAATATCAATAAATAGTATAGCTTAAGGTCGTTTTTAAATGTTAGCCTGAATTTGGAGTTAACTTTAAAAAGACAAATAAATGTAATTTCTGTTTTAAAATATCTCTGTTTTTCAAATAGTTAGAATCAAGTCTTATTTCTTGATTCTAAAAGTGAAACGGTCTTGAGTCTTTTGTCGGACAATAATCATTTTTTAACAGTAAAAGGTTACATTTCTCTATCAAATTATATATATTTGAAGTGTTATTAAGCAATTAATAACACTTTTTCTTTTTCATAGCAATTTTCCCACTCAATTTTGAGTGGGTTTTTTTATCAAAAGGAAACATTTAAACAATATAAAATAGCAGACTTATCTTATCGACTTTAAGAGATTGAAGTAGGAAAGTCCGGACACCAAAGAGTAGCATAGCGGATAACGTCCGCCCAGCGTAAGTTGAGGACCAGTGCAACAGAAAGCAAGTACAGTTCGGCTGTAGTGAAACCAGGTAAACTCTATGCGGTGCAATGCCATGTATATTAGAGCCCCGATCATGATTTTTTATGACGGGAAAGAGCTACTCGCTCAATTCTAAAGGGTAGGCAGATTGACTCTATTAGTAATTTTAGAGCTAGATAAATGATAAGAGTTTCACTTTGTGGAAAACAGAATTCGGCTTATTAGTCTGCTTTTTTATATTTTATAGCATCGTATTTTATCAAATTGATAATTTTATTTAATATATTTCTTTTATTATCAAAATAAATAGCGAAATTATTAAATTTAATTAATGATTATTTATAAATAGATTACATCTATTGTTTATCTTTCAAAATTGATAGAAAATTCTTAAATTTGTACTATAAATCTTAAAAACAAACATACATATGGCTTTTGATATTGATATGATCAAGCAAGTGTACTCAAACGTTGTGGAACGCGTTGATACAGCACGTAAAATAACAGGAAAACCACTAACATTAGCAGAAAAAATACTATACTCGCATTTGTGGGATGGTAATGCAACAGAAGCTTTTAAACGCGGAGTAGATTATGTGGATTTTGCACCAGACAGAATTGCATTACAAGATGCAACGGCACAAATGGCATTATTGCAATTTATGCAAGCTGGTAAAACAAAAGTTGCTGTTCCAACAACCACACATTGTGATCATTTAATTCAAGCTAAAAACGGTGCAACAATGGATTTACAGTCCGCACTAAACACAAGTAACGAGGTTTTTAATTTTTTAGAATCTGTTTCTAATAAGTACGGATTAGGATTTTGGAAACCAGGAGCAGGAATTATACATCAAGTAGTTTTAGAAAATTATGCATATCCAGGAGGAATGATGATTGGAACGGATTCACATACTGTAAATGCAGGTGGATTAGGTATGGTTGCTATTGGAGTTGGTGGTGCAGATGCTGTTGATGTTATGGCAGGAATGGCGTGGGAGTTGAAGTTTCCCAAATTAATTGGTGTAAAGTTAACTGGAAAAATTTCTGGTTGGACAGCGCCTAAAGACGTAATTTTAAAAGTTGCTGATATTTTAACTGTAAAAGGTGGAACAGGAGCAATTGTAGAATATTTTGGACCTGGAGCAATTTCATTGTCTTGTACAGGAAAAGGAACTATTTGTAATATGGGTGCAGAAATTGGAGCAACAACTTCAACTTTTGGTTATGACGAATCTATGGAACGTTATTTACGCGCAACGGATAGAAGTGACGTTGCTGATGCTGCAAATAAAGTAAAAGATTATTTAACTGGAGATCCAGAAGTGTATGAAAGTCCAGAAAAATATTTTGATCAAGTAATTGAAATAGATTTATCTGAATTAAGTCCTTTATTAAATGGTCCTTTTACGCCAGATTTATCAACAAAAGTTGGTAAAGACATGACAGAAAAGGCAAATAAAAATGATTGGCCTTTACAAGTTGAATGGGGTTTAATAGGTTCTTGTACCAATTCTTCTTATGAAGATTTATCAAGAGCAGCTTCTATTGCACAACAAGCAATTGATAAAAAATTAAAAACAAAATCTGAATTCGGAATTAATCCAGGTTCAGAAAAAGTAAGATATACAACAGAAAGAGACGGGATTTTACAAGTCTTTGAAAAATTAGATGCAACTATTTTTACGAATGCTTGTGGACCTTGTATTGGTCAATGGGCAAGATATTCTGATCCTAAAAATGCACCTAAAAATAGTATCATTCACTCTTTTAACAGAAACTTTGCAAAAAGAGCAGATGGAAATCCAAATACGCATGCTTTTGTAGCATCACCAGAAATGGTTGCAGCTATAGCAATTGCAGGTCGTTTGGATTTTAATCCGATGACTGATACGTTAATTAACGAAGATGGTGAAGAAGTAATGTTAGACGAACCAACAGGATGGGAATTGCCTCCAAAAGGTTTTGAAGTCAAAGATGATGGTTATTTAGCGCCAGAAGAAAATGGAAGTCACGTTAAAATTGCCGTAAATGAAGATTCAGAAAGATTACAATTATTAGAACCTTTTACACCAATTGGCGATGAAATTAAAGGTGCAAAATTATTAATAAAAGCGTTCGGAAAATGTACAACAGACCATATTTCTATGGCTGGACCTTGGTTACGTTTTCGTGGACATTTAGATAATATTTCTAATAACTGTTTAATTGGAGCTGTAAATGCTTTTGGTAAAAAAACTAATTTTGTTAAAAATCAATTGACAGGCGAATTTGGTGGAGTACCAGATGTTGCAAGAGTTTACAAAAAAGAAGGCATTCCAACAATTGTTGTTGGAGATCATAATTATGGTGAAGGTTCTTCTAGAGAACATGCTGCAATGGAACCAAGGCATTTAGGTGTTGTTGCTGTTTTAGTAAAATCTTTTGCTAGAATTCACGAAACGAACTTGAAGAAACAAGGAATGTTAGGGTTAACATTTGCAAATGAAGAAGATTACGATTTAATTCAAGAAGATGATACGTTCAACTTTTTAGATTTGAATGAATTTGCACCTAACAAACCATTAACAATTGAAGTTGTACATGCAGATGGAAGCAAAGATAAAATCGTTGCAAATCATACGTATAACAATGCTCAAATTACTTGGTATAACGAAGGTTCTGCTTTGAATTTGATTAAAAAGCAAAATGCTTAAGCATTAAAATAAATTAGTATCTAAACTCTCGAAGAAATTCGGGAGTTTTTTAGTTTTATAAAATGAACACAACAAACTTCAATCAATTTTTAAGGAATTTATCTAAACATCCAATTTCTGTATTGGATAATAAATACAATAAATCTGATTATTTTCCAATTGATATTTCTGAAAATAACATAGATTTACAAATTTTTGATATTTCTTCATCATCAGAATGGGAAAATTATATTCAAAAATTTTTATCAAAAAACAAAGCAAAAGTAGCTTTTGGTGGTTATTTAGAAAGACGGAATTTATACGATAGAAGTGATTATTTTAAAAATGAATCTGTAAAAAATAAACGGAATATTCATTTGGGAATTGATTTATGGTGCAAAGCAAATACAAAAGTTCTTGCAATTCTAGATGGAGAAATTCACAGCTTTAAAAACAATACTAATTATGGCGATTATGGACCAACTATCATTTTAAAACATACTATTGAAAATGAAATATTCTATTCTTTATATGGACATTTGTCAATAAAATCAATAGAAAACTTAAGTGTTGGAATTCAAATAAAACAAGGAGAAGTAATTGGTTTTTTAGGTGATGCTTTTGTAAACGGAGACTATGCACCACATTTACATTTTCAAATTATTAGAGATTTGCAAGATAATTTTGGCGATTATGCTGGCGTTTCATCCGAAGATAATTTAGATTTTTACAAGGGGAATTGTCCAAATCCAAATTTATTACTCAAATTAAAACATCTATAGAAAGAAGATTTTAATCGACTTTTGTGTTTTGAGAAATTACTTCATCAATCGTTTCCAATAAAATTTTACATCCTTTTTTGATTTCTTTATCAGAAATAGTAAGTGACGGAGTAATCCTGATCGCTTTTCCCTCAAATAACAAGAAGAATAAAATCAATCCTTTTTCTAAACACCTTAAGATTATTTTGGCAGCCAACTCTGGAGTTTCAACCATTGGTGCTAACATTAATCCTTTGCCACGAATTTCTAAAATCTGTGGATGTTTAAGGAAACTCCTGATTAACTTTTCCTTTCGAAGCGATTCAATAATTAAATTAGAATTGATAATTTTTTTGCAAGTCGCTAAAGCAGCAGCGGCAATAATAGGATGACCACCAAAAGTTGTAATGTGCCCTAATTTTGGTTTGTCTTTTAATAAATCGATGTGTTTTTTCTTAGCAATAAAAGCACCAATTGGCATTCCGCCAGCTAAACCTTTTCCAGCAATTACAATATCTGGCTGGACGTTATAATTTTGAAATCCCCAGAATTTACCAGTTCTTCCAACTCCGCTTTGTATTTCATCCAAAATTAACAACGCACCAACTTCATCACATCTTTCTTTTACTTTGGTCAAATATCCATTTTGTGGTGTGACAAATCCAGCACCACCTTGAATTGTCTCTAGAATAACAGCAGCAGTTTTTGTGGTGATTTTTTCTAAATCGGTTTGATTATTAAATTCGATAAATTTTACGCCAGGAACTAAAGGTCTGAACGCTCTATTTTGTTGTTCTGCTCCAGAAACACTCATAGAACCTTGTGTATTTCCATGATATGAATGCTTTGCAGCAATAATTTCGTTTCGTTCTGTGACTCTTTTTGCTAATTTCAAAGCACCTTCACAAGCTTCTGTTCCAGAATTTGTTAAGTAAACTGCATTTTCATCCGCAGAAAAAGAATTGGCTAACAATTTACACAAATCTACTTGTGGTTGCTGAATAAACTCACCATAAACCATAACGTGAGAATATTTCTTCAGCTGTTTTTTAATGGCATTATTTACAACTCGGTTACTATGTCCCAAACTATTTGCGGAAACCCCGGCAACAAAATCTAGATATTTTTTACCAGAAGTATCGTAAATATAATTTCCTTTCGCTTTTTTTATTTCTATAGAAAGTGGGTGAGGAGTAGTTTGTGCCTGATATTTTAAAAAATCATTTTGCATAAAAAGTTATTTATTTCTTTTTAAATCTTTTTTAGGTTTTGGCTTGGGTTTGTCTAATTCCGATTTTTTATTGACAACTGTTTCTTTCTCTTTTTCATTAGACAAATCCACGCCATCTTTAATAAAAATATCATCTCTTTTCTTTGGCCGTTCTGTTTCTCGCCAGATAAATCCAGCTAATTTTCGTTCTTCCAAAGGTAATTTAGATGGAGGGTACGTTTTTCCATCCGTATCTGTAATACATTTTATGTAAATAATCTGGTTTTCTTCCAAACCGAATTCTATGTTGCTACACAATTGTTTGGTAATTGACTCTAAAATATTTGCTTCATTTCTATTGAAATTTACTGCTTCTGCGTTTCCTTTTACCACCAATGTTTTTAGTTTATTATCATAAAATTTCCCATACATATTTCTACCTTTAATTTGGTTGAAATCATTTTCTACTAAAGAATCTTTTTGGACAATAAAAGCGTTACCCAATATTTTAAGCGAATCTAATTGTTCGGTTTTGGGATTCGAAACAAGATGAATACTATCTCCAGTCATCTGACTTTTATCTGACCATATAACTGGATTTTTAAACATTCTTGTTAAACCCGTTGCTTGATTTGTGTGTAAAGAATCGCATTTTCCTTGTAAATCTGATTTAAAAATTTTTACGTTTTTAAATGTTCGTACAATTCTTTTGTCTGGTTTTCCAGTTACTAAAATGCGATCACCATGAATAAACATCGAATCTTTCTCAATTATTGAAATTGCAACTGCTTTTTTAATAATGAATAAAGAATCTTTTAGTTCGTATAATTCGGCATAATTACCTTTTGTAATAAAATTTTCAACGGTGTCTTTTACTATAATATTATTGGTTGCAGAAGCGAAACCTTTGCGTTTATCATAATACAAACTATCGCCTTCAATAGTTCTTTGATCAATGTATAATTTGGCATTTTTAACGAAATGAGAAATATCTGTTTTAGTATCATAAAACCCTTTTTCGCTGTAAATTTTATTCTGATTTTTTTTATTTGTTATCGTTGAAGGTCCGTTTAAATATGCTAATCCAGATTCAGTATAATAATCCAAGTAATTCGATTCTAAAAAAATATCAGGATTTTCTACAGTAACTCGTGTTTGAGCCGTGAACTTTTTTGTTTTTAAAAAATAATTTCCTCGTTTACTTTTTAAGGTGTTTTTTACGTCTTTTATCGTTCCGAAAGTTTGGTAATATAATTTTTGATTCAGTCTATCAAACTGCAACGTATCCGTTGATAAAGTCATTGAAGGATCTTTCAAAACCACATTTCCCCAAGATAATGCTTGTTTAGAATTGGCATCATAATCTGTATAATCACTAGTTTGCGTAATGGTATCACCTTGATTGATGACTACATTACCAAATGCTTTGAAGAAACTTTGTTCTTTGTAAAATAGCGCTTTTTGAGACGTAAGAATTGCGCCTTCATGAGACATTACAACATTTCCAATAAGAATAGTTGCGCCAGGTGCTTCTTTTTCATCAACATATTGAATATCAGCTCCATAATTTAGTTTTTTTGTTTGCGAATAAGCAGACAAACTAATTAGAAAACAAACTAAAAAAAATATTCTTTTCAAAATTTTCGATTTGTACAAAAATAAAGAAAAGAATATTGCTGACTACTAAAGAAAAGTGAAAGTTAATGTGATTTAATTTCTTTTACTTCAATTTCTAAAACAATTGCTTTGGGGAATAAAATGTTGTTTTCTAAATGTACATGTTGATGCAAATCATCTTCAAATTCTTCTAATTTTGAATACAACGCTTTAAACGTGTTGCATGCACCTTCTGGTGTTTTGTATCCGTTTGTTAATTCATTAATTCTTTTAAGAATACTTCCAGCTTCGTCATGCTCTTTTTCCATCATTTCAATTGGATTATTTACCGTTCCGAACGATGGGAAATTTACTGTTTTATTTTCGTTTTTAGCATTAAAGAGTTTTTTGATAAAAGGAAAAAGAATAATTTCTTCTTTTTTCATATGTGTTGTCAATTCATTAGAAACCTGATAAATTAAGTCTTTAATTTCTAATAACTCTGTATAATGATGTCCGTGAACTTTAGCGACTTTATCTCCATATTGTTTTAAAAGCGGAATTGCATCTTCTACATATCTATGATGCGTATTTACTATATAATCGATTAAAAAATCCAATTTCCAATTGTTATAATTGTTTGTTAAAGTAGTTTCGTTTTTTAAATTGTTCAATTCGTCTATAATCTTATCATAGCTTACATTGTATTTTTCACAGGCTTTTTCAATTGAAATTCCACCACCACAACAAAAATCGATTCCGTGTTTTTTAAATACATCAGCCGTTTTTATATTTTCGGTCACTAAATCTGCTACTGTTTTATTTTTTATATTTTCCATCCTAATGAAGTTTATGATTTTCACAAAGTTCAAATATTTAAAACGGTCTGTTTATGATTCAAATCACAAATAATTATGTTCTAAAATGAGAAAATTATTTGCTTTTTATCATCAATAGATTAATAACATCATGTAGTTTTGCAAAAAACGAAAGTTAATGAAAGCCTATTTTGATTTATCGGTAGAAGAAATGAAATCTTACGGTTATAAAATTGTAGATTTAATTGTTGCGCATTATGATGAAGTAGAAAATAAAAAACCAGTTTCTTCTGCATCTAGAATAGAAATGGATACTATTTTTTTGCAGGAAGCACCAGATAAAGGCATGCCAGCAGATGAAGTTTTAGATTTTGTAATGCAAAATGTAATGCCGAATAGTAATATTTCTAGTCACCCAAAAGCGTTTTCTTTTGTTCCCGGTCCAAGTAATTTTATTAGTACAATGGCAGATTCTTTGGCAACAGGATTCAATATTTTTTCTGGCGGATGGATTGTTTCTCCTTCAGCTGCAGAATTAGAAATTGTGACGCTAAATTGGTTATTAAAAATGTTTAATTTTCCTGTTGTAAAAGGTGGCGGAATTTTTACAAGTGGCGGTTCTATGGCGAATTTAACCGCTCTAGTTACGGCGAGAAGAATTAAATGTGGTGACAATTTTTCTGATGCAATTATTTATTTATCAGATCAAGCACATTCTTCAAACATTAAAGCAATTCGGGTTTTAGGGTTTAAAAGAGAACAGATTCGTATAATTCCGACTGATTCTGAATTTAAATTCAGCATTAATAAATTAAAAAATGAAATTGCAAAAGACAAATTAGAAGGTAAAAAACCATTCTGTATTATTGCAACTGCTGGAACAACAAATACAGGAACTGTAGATCCTTTAGATGTGTTAGCAGATATTTGTGAAAAAGAAAACCTATGGTTTCATATTGATGGTGCTTATGGTGGCGCGGCAATTTTGTCTAAAAAAGGAAATAAAATTTTACAAGGAATTGAGCGTGCAGATTCTTTAACTGTAGATCCGCATAAATGGTTTTTTCAACCTTATGAAATTGGTTGTTTGTTGGTAAAAGACGCGTCTTGGTTAAGTAATACATTTAGTGAAAAACCAGAATATTTGCGAGATATTGAAGGAAATGAATCGGAAATTAATTTTTACGATTACGGCATTCAATTAACCAGAAGATTTAGAGCATTAAAATTCTATATGTCGATAAAAACCTTCGGTTTGCAGATGTTTAAAGATGCGATTTCTTACAATATTGATTTGGCAGATAAAACGGAAGATTTATTGCGCAAAAGCAAAGACTGGGAAATTGTTTCGCCTGCAACCTTAGCGATTATCAATTTTAGATACAATCCAATCGGAACTAATTTGTCTGATGAAAAACTAGATTTGCTAAATCAGCAAATTTCTGCTAGAGTAGTGGCGTCAAAAGAAGCGTTGTTGGTAACAACTATTTTGCAAAATCAAACGGTGATTAGAATGTGTTTAATCAATCCAAAAACAACTTTACATCATATTAAAGAAACAATCAATCAATGTGAAGATTTTGCTAATGAGATTCTTGCCGAGTGGAAAAAGTAGGTTTTAAACTCTGAATAAAAATACCTAAAAGTCCAATCGGAATTAAAGCACTAAAACCAATTAAAATTACATAGTAATTATTGATTATGGAAAGCTGTTGCCAATTGCAAAAACCTTTGTAAAAAATTAGAATTTCTGATAAAATAAATCCTAAAAGATAAATTTGCATCCAAAATTTAGATATTTTTAGCAATCCGAAATAATTTAAAAAAGCAAACAAACTCAAACTTACGATTCCTAAAAAAGTTAAGTGTAATATCCAATTACAAAATTTGTAATTTGTGACGCTAATTCAGCAAAATAAGGAATTGCAGTGGTTAATTGCAAAATTATTTTAATGATAAAAAGTACGTAAACAAACTTCAACAAAAATAAAATATATGGTTTTAACAGCTTTTTTAGCTCAGTTTTGGTACTTTTTATAATTTGGTGAAATTTCAATAATGCAACTAGTTGTAAAACAACACCAATAATTGCCAATCCATAAATAAACGGTGAAGGTTTTATCCATAAAAAAGATAAAAATAAGGTCAAGCAACAACTTAAAATCATTAATTTATAGAAAGAAGAAAGCTTATTTTTAGAAATAGCTATTTTATTTTTTTCTAATAAATAGATAAATAAGCCAAGTAAACAAAAAATAAACCAGCCATTGTATTGGAAATGTAGATAGAAATAAATTGCATTTTTATACCAATGAGAAGTAGAGCGCAACGTATTCATTATAACTCCTATTGCCCAAGGTCCAATGCTAGAAATTACCATTAGAAGTAATGATGTATTTATAAATTTATATGAATAACTTTCTCTTTGTAACGTGTTGTGTTTTTTAAATAAGGCAAAAAACCAATAAGAACAAAACAAAAAAAGTGTAGAAAAAACAATCGAAAATAAGGCATAACCTGTTATGGGAAAACTAAATAACATTCCCAATAAAGTAATTTGTGTGCACCAAAATAAAATTGAATATTTTTTAGTTATTTTTTTATCAATAAAAAGATGAAAAATTAGTGTGGTTAATCCAATATAAACCCAACCTAAAAGTGCAATATGCGAATGTGTATGAATTATATATTTATAGGTTGCAGAGACATTTGTAACTGGAAAAAGACGCAAAAAAATCCCCAGAAATGCTGCAATTAAAAAATAAATTAGTGCAATAAAAATTTGTTTTTTAGTATTTATCATCAATATTAGAATATCTCATTTAAGTTAGCATTTAAATCTAATTCGGCTGCCATTTCTGAAATTGTTTTGGTTTTTAGTTTTTTTAGCAATTCATTTTTAAAAGGATAATACAAATGATGAACAACACATGGGTTTTTTTCATCACATTCTAAATGGCCCAAATAACATTGATTAAATTTACGAACATCATCAATACAATCTATAATATCAAATATTGATTTTTCTTTATTTTCTTTTGATAGGTAAAATCCTCCGTGAGGTCCTTTTACAGAAGAAATAATATTGTTTTTTGTTAAAATTTGTAGTGTTTTAGCCAAAAAAGGAGCAGGAATTTGTAAGGTACTTGCAAGTTGTTTAGCCCCAATTTTCTCTTTTTTTGTTGCTTTACTTGAAAGAAACAAAACAGCTCTAATTCCGTATTTACTTGCGTTTGATAACATAAATTAATTTGTACAAAAATATAAGCAATAAATTTATTTCATTTATGATTTAAATCATAAAAATACACAAGAAACGTTTATATTTTTGCATAATAAAAGATAATTTTATCTTTTATTCTTTTAAACTAGAACTATAAAACTAAAAACAATGAAAAAAGCACAAGCAATCTGTCTTTTATTAGTAGCAAGTATGCTACTTTTAAACTGTAAAGACAACAACAAAAATGAAATCGCAGCAGCAGATACTGCAGAGATTAGCATTAAAGGAACTATGGATGCAGAATTAACTGCACCGCCCTTTGTACCAGCACCAGTTGGTAATAGACCTGCAAAAAAATTGTTGGTTAATATGGAAATTATAGAAAAAGAAGGAACAATGTCTGACGGTGTTCAATACATGTATTGGACGTTTGGTGGTTCTGTTCCTGGAAGTTTTATAAGAACAAGAGTAGGAGATTTGGTAGAGTTTACACTTTCAAATCATCCAGATAATAAATTACCGCATAATATTGATTTACATGCAGTAACCGGTCCTGGAGGTGGAGCAGAGTCTTCTTTTGTAGCGCCTGGTCATGAAAAAACGTTTTCTTTTAAAACTTTAAATCCTGGCTTGTATGTTTATCATTGTGCAACTGCACCAGTTGGAATGCATATTGCAAACGGAATGTATGGTTTAATTTTGGTTGAGCCAGAAGGTGGTTTACCTCCTGTGGATAAAGAATACTATATTATGCAAGGTGATTTTTATACAAAAGGTGCTAATGGAGATAGAGGTTTACAACCTTTTGATATGACAAAAGCAATTAAAGAAGATGCAGATTATGTAGTTTTTAACGGTAAAGTTGGTGCTTTAACTGGCGATAATGCAATTACTGCAAATGTTGGTGAAACAGTAAGATTGTATGTTGGAAACGGTGGACCAAACCTAACTTCTTCTTTTCACGTTATTGGAGAAATTTTTGATAATGTTCATGTAGAAGGTGGAGATTTAATAAATAAAAATGTACAAACAACATTGATTCCTGCTGGAGGCGCTGTAATTGTTGATTTTAAAGTTGAAGTTCCTGGAACTTTTATTTTAGTGGATCACGCTATTTTTAGAGCATTTAATAAAGGAGCGTTAGGAATGCTAAAAGTAACTGGAGAAGAAAATAAAGAAGTGTATTCTGGAACTAAACTAGAAGGAATTTATCTTCCAGAAGGAAGTACAATACAAACGATGCCAATAACTGACGCAACTAAAAAAGACGAGAATGTAAAAGTTGTTGAAAAATCATTAGCTCAAAAATTATCTGATGGTAAACAAGTGTATATGCAAACTTGTTTCGCTTGTCATCAAGGAGAAGGCCAAGGAATCGCAAATGCTTTTCCTCCTTTAGCTAAAGCAGATTACTTAAATGCAGATGTAAATAGAGCTATTGATATTGTATTGAATGGTAAAGTAGGAGAAATTACGGTTAACGGGAATAAATACAATAGTGTAATGACAAGACAAACTTTAACAGATGTTGAAGTAGCAGATGTCTTAACATATGTTTATAATTCTTGGGGTAACAATAAAACAAATGTTACTGTAGATATGGTTAAAAAAGCAAAAAAATAATAGTATGAAAACTATTTTAAGATTGACAATTTGTTTACTCTTTATTTTAAATGCAACGTCTATAAGTTGTCAATCTAAAATGGTAAAAATAGACGGCGGAAGTTATGTTCCGCTTTATGGTAGAGATTCTTTGAAAGTTACTATAGATAATTTTTATATGGATGTTTATCCTGTAACAAACGAAGAATTTTTAGCATTTGTAAAGAAAAATCCCAAATGGCAAAAATCAAAAGCAATACAATTATTTGTAGATAAAAGTTATTTAAGCGAATGGAAATCTGATACTATTTTAAATGACGATCAGAAACTAAATTCCCCAATAACAAACGTTTCATGGTTTGCTGCAAAGAATTTTTGTGAAGCAAAAAACAAAAGATTACCAACAGTTGATGAGTGGGAATTTGTGGCAATGGCAAATAAAACAATGCAAGATGCTAGAACTTTAAAAAGCTATAATAAGTATATTTTAAGCTGGTATGAAAAACCACAAACATACAAGCAAACGATTGGTTCCACATTTAAAAATTATTGGAATGTACATGATTTACATGGTTTGGTTTGGGAATGGACTTCTGATTTTAATTCGGTATTAATTACTGGAGAATCAAGAAAAGATGTTGATAAAGATAGCGATTTATTCTGCGGAAGTGCAGCCGTTAACGCAACTGATTTAATGAATTATGCTGCATTTATGCGCTACGGAATTAGAGGAAGTTTAAAAGCAAAATATTCCATTAGAAACCTTGGTTTTAGATGTGTAAAAGACGATTAAACAAATTAAAATGAAAGCAATAAAATACATATTACTATTTTCTTTAACTTTTTTAGTATTAAATTCTTGTGATAAAAAAGACACAAAAGAATCCGCTAGCGTAGAATACAAATGTCCTATGGAATGCGAAGGTGATAAAGTCTATTCAGAAATGGGAACTTGCCCTGTTTGTAAAATGGATTTAGTAGCGATTACAAAATCTACAGAAAAAGTATTAAATGATGAAATTTCTGATGAATCAATTTTTAATTTAACTTCAAAATGGAACACGCAAGGAGGGGAAACAATTACTTTAAAAGATTTAAGAGGTAAAACATTAGTAATGGTAATGATTTACACAACTTGTAAAGCAGCTTGTCCAAGATTAACAGCGGATATGAGAAATATAGAAGGGAAAATTCCTGACGAATACAAAAACGATATCAACTATGTTTTGGTAAGTATTGATCCAAAAACAGACACTCCAAAACGCTTGAAAGAGTTTGCGATTGAAAATTATATGGACGATGAAAAATGGACTTTTTTACAAGGAACAGAAGACGGAGTAAGAGAGTTTTCAAATGTTTTAGCTGTAAAATACAAACAAATTTCTCCTTTAGATTTCTCTCACTCTAACATTATAAGTGTTTTCAATCCAGAAGGAGAATTAGTCCATCAGCAAGAAGGTTTGGGAGTTGACAATAAAGAGACAATAGCAGAAATTATGGCAACTGTTCAAAATTAAACTTCAATATTATGAAAAATAAAATATTTTTAATCGCTTTAGTTTTTTTGACAGGATATTTCATAAATGCGCAAAACTTTGAGTTATCAGCAGAAATTAGACCTCGTTTCGAAAGCAGACACGGCTATAAAACACTGATAAAAAGCGGAGAGGAAGCTGCCAGTTTTATTTCTCAGAGAACCCGTTTAAATTTTAATTTTCAGCAAGAAAAATTAGAATTCAGTGTTTCTTTACAGAACATAAGAGTTTGGGGAGACGTTAGTACTTTAGCATCAGATGATAATGCGAATTCTTTTCATCAAGCTTGGGCAAAATATCAATTTTCTGATAATTTTTCTTTAAAAACAGGAAGGCAAGAAATTATTTATGACGATAGCAGAATTTTTGGAAACGTTGGTTGGGCGCAACAAGCCAGAAGTTTTGATGCAGTTGTTGCTACAATAAAAATATCAAAATACGGAAAATTAGATATTGGATATTCTTTAAGTAACGATTCTGAACAACTTGTAAATTCGTTATACAGCAATGCTGCCGGTTATAAAACTTTCCAATATGCTAGGTATCATACTAATATTGATAACTTCGGAATCAGTTTTTTAGCATTAAATAATGGCGTTGAATTTTTAAATTCCAATTTAGAAGAAGAATTGAATTATTCTCAAACTTTAGGTTCAAGAGCAACTTATAAAACAGGTAAATTGTCTTTTGATGGTTCAATATATTTTCAAACAGGTTCTATTTTAGAAAAGGATATTAGCGCAAATTATTTTGCAGGAAATGTCAATTACAAACTTTCAAATCAATTTAATATTGGGTTTGGAGCAGAATATTTATCAGGAAAAGACATGAATGACGGTAGTTCTAAAATAAAATCATTTAATCCTTTATATGGAACCAACCATAAATTTAATGGTTTTATGGATTATTTCTATGTTGGTAATCACATAAATTCTGTAGGGTTAATTGATTGTCATGCAACTTTAGGATATACTAATAACGATTTTTCTGCTCAAGTTACGCCGCATCTGTTCTCATCTGCTGCAGATATTTACGATACAGGCACCAAAGTTAGCAACTATTTAGGAACAGAAATTGATTTGGTTTTAGGTTATAAAGTGTCTAAAAATGTTCAATTAAATGGAGGATTTTCTAAATTATTCGCAACAACTTCTATGGAAGTTTTAAAAGGTGGAGATAGTTCTGCAAATAATTCTTGGGCTTGGTTAATGGTAACATTTAAACCCACATTATTTGCATCAAAATAATTTTTTTTAGTTGGTTTTTAATAGAAAAAGCATCTTTTAGAACTAAAAGATGCTTTTTTATTCCCTTCTATTTCTTTAGTGATAATAGTCATGTTTTGCTGAAGTAAATAGAAATAAATTACCAACTTATTTAAAATTAGTTTCATAAATAAATTAAACGATGAAAAACGCACACTCATTTCATATTCCTGTAATGGGAATTGGATTTACAATAGATTCGCCTTTAAAAGTAGCGCATTACGGAATCGATTCTGTTATTTCTTTAGTTGATGATATTTTAGTAGAAAAAATGCGTAAAGTTTACAGCGAAAAATTTGAACTCCCTTACAAAGAAATTTCAGATAAAGTTGATGACTTTAGAGCAAAAAGAATTACTTCTTACTTAAATTTAATGCAAGAGCAAACTGAAAAAAAATTTAATCAATTAAAAGATATAACTTCAGAAAAAAGCAAGGCAGTAAAAGAATATATGCAACTATTACCAGAGTATTCTTCCTTAAAAAAAGAGTTTGAGAAACTAACAGCTGCTGGTGTAGACTTTTCTAAACTAAAAGATTGGGTTAGTAAAAACGTAACCATGGGCAGTATTGATGTAAATATAATGACCAAGATTGACAAAGGAAATTATCTAAATAATGAATTATTACCAATAGAATATAATGACGCTCATGCAGCTTTAAGAGGATATTCTGATAGTAAATTAACATCATCTTTAGTGCTTTCTGCAGGAATGAATCCAAGATTATACTCGTATATGAGTAATTTTGATGATTTTTTTCCTGATAAAAATGGGAATATTAAAAAGAAAATCATCTTAAAAGTAAGTGATTACAGATCTGCTTTTATTCAAGGGAAATTCTTGGCTAAAAAAGGATTATGGGTTTCTGAATATAGAATTGAATCTGGCTTAAATTGTGGTGGTCATGCATTTGCTACAGATGGTTTTTTGTTAGGTCCAGTTTTAAAGGAATTTAAAGATAATAAAGAGATTTTAAAAAGTCAAATCAACACCTTATTAATTGAAGCTCTTAAAGAAGAAAATAGAGTTTTGCCACTAAAAGATTTAAATTTAAAAATAACAACACAAGGTGGTGTTGGTACAGAAGAAGAACATTCTTTTTTATTAAATTATTACAATTTAGATTCAGTAGGCTGGGGAAGTCCATTTTTATTGGTTCCAGAAGCAACAAGTGTAGATGAAATAACAATGGGGAAATTGGCAGATGCTAAAGAAGAAGATTTATACTTGAGTAATACTTCGCCATTAGGAGTTCCATTTAATACGCTTAAAGGAAATACAAAAGATTTAGAAAAACAAGGGTTTATTGATAAGAATAGACCAGGAAGTTCTTGCCCAAATAAATTTATCGCTTTAAATTATGAATTTAAAGAAACAGGTTTGTGCACAGCTTCTAGAGAATATCAATATTTAAAATTGAAAGAACTAGATTCTTTAGAATTGTCATCTAAAGAAAAGGAACAAAAACACAATAAAATTATAGAAAAATCGTGTATTTGTGTTGGTTTAAGTACTTCTACGCTAATTTTAAATAATATGAGTATAAAGAAAACAGGTGATGGAGTTTCAGTTTGTCCGGGACCAAATATGGCTTATTTTGATAAAATAATGAGTTTAAGAAATATCATAGATCATATTTATGGTAGAAAAAATATGATGACAAGAACAGACAGGCCTAATGTTTTTACTAAAGAATTATCTTTATATATTAAGCATTTGCAAGAAAAAGTTGATGATGCAAAAGCTACTATTGATAAAAAACAAATTCGATATTTGTTAAAATTTAAAAATAATTTGGAAGCAGGAATTCAGTATTACAATGAATTATTTTCAGCTCAAACACAATCTTTTATAGCAAGTAAAGAAGCACTTTTAAATTATCTAAAAGTAGAACAGCAAAAGCTAGTTTTAATAGGTTTAGAAATAGAAAACCTTTAGAATAAAAAGTATTAAAAAATAAAAAAGCATCTTTTAAAATTTAAAAGATGCTTTTTTGATTTTATATTTCGGTAAATTTTAAAGATTAAAAATATTTAATTAAAATTACTATAGTTTTTAAAATAGTTAGATTCAAGTCTTGTTTCTAAAAAGTAAAACGGTCTTGTCTCTTTATCAGAATTATCTACTAATTGTCTGCTTTCTATCTGGACCAACAGAAACTATCTTTACAGGAACTCCAGTTTCTTTTTCAATAAAAGAAATGTAATCCATTAAGCTCTTTGGCAATTGTTCTGCAGACGTCATTTCTGTTAAATCTGCTTGCCAACCTTTCAATTCAATATAATTTACGGAAACATTTTCTGGTTCAATATTGTAAGGAAAATGAGAAATTTCTTTGCCTTTGTAAGTGTAAGACGTGCATACTTTTAACGTTTCAAAACCAGATAAAACATCACCTTTCATCATCATTAATTGAGTTACACCATTAATATCTACAGCATATTTTAACGCAACTAAATCTAACCAACCACAACGTCTTGGTCTTCCGGTTGTTGCGCCAAATTCTTGACCAACTTTAGCCATTGTTTCGCCATCTTTGTCAAACAATTCTGTAGGGAAAGGGCCAGATCCGACACGCGTTGTGTAGGCTTTAAAAATTCCAAAAACATCGCCAATTTTATTTGGCGCAACACCCAAACCGGTACAAGCACCAGCTGCAGTTGTGTTTGATGAAGTTACAAACGGGTACGTTCCAAAATCAATATCTAACAAAGAACCTTGTGCGCCTTCTGCTAAAATAGTTTTTCCTTCTTTCATTGCATTATTTAGAAACTCTTCACTATCAATAAATTGAAGTGTTTTTAATTTGTCGATTCCTTTTTTAAATTCAGCTTCTAATTCTTTTAAATTAAACTCTACTTTTACATCAAAGAAAGCCAACATTTTTAAGTGCTTATCTGTTAAAGCATCATACTTTTCTTTCCAGTTTTCTAATTCTAAATCACCAACTCGCATTCCATTTCTACCAGTTTTGTCCATGTATGTTGGGCCAATTCCTTTTAATGTAGAACCAATTTTAGCTTTACCTTTAGAGGTTTCTGAAGCTGCATCCAACAATCTATGTGTTGGTAAAATTAAATGCGATTTTCTAGAAATTAATAATGTTTTCGTATAGTCAATATTATGTTTGTCTAAATTTTCTAATTCTTTTTTGAAAATTACAGGATCAATTACAACACCATTTCCAACAACATTTAATGCTGTTTTATGAAAAATTCCAGAGGGTATTGTATGTAAAACGTGTTTTGTGCCGTCAAAAATTAACGTGTGTCCAGCATTTGGTCCACCTTGAAAACGAGCAATAATATCGTAATTTTTAGTTAAAACATCAACTATTTTTCCTTTTCCTTCATCTCCCCACTGCAAACCAAGTAATAAATCTACTGCCATTTTTTTGTAATTGTGTAATTGTTAAATCGTTTATTTGTTTAATTGTATTAATGTGTAATTTTATAATTGTTTATTTGTGTGACTGTAAACTGCTAACTACTTCTTCTTTTTCGTTCCGTAAAAATACAAAGAGTGGTTGTGAATATCAATATCAAAAACTTCTTCAATTGTTTTTTTAATAACTTGTATTCTTGGATCACAAAATTCTTTTACTTCACCAGTATCTGTTAAAATCACATGATCGTGTTGCTTATCAAAATAACTTTTTTCGTAACGTGCCATAGATTGCCCATCAAATTGATGCTTTCTTACCAAGCCACAAGCCAATAGTAAATCGATTGTATTGTAAAGCGTAGCACGACTTACCCGGTAGTTTTTATTTTTCATTTTGATGTACAAAGATTCGATATCAAAATGCTCTTCCGCGTCGTAGATTTCTTGAAGTATTGCGTAACGTTCTGGAGTTTTTCTGTGTTTATTCTCCTCTAAAAAAGAAATAAAAACCCGTTTTACTATTTCCTGATTATTTTCAGAATTACTCATGAGTTAGTTTTATAAAACAAATTTAACCTTATTTATCAAATTGAAAGCCTTTTAACACGGCGAATTTAATAAGTTATTTACAAGCTATTAACACGTACAATTTTACGAACTCCATCAATCTTCTTAATATTATCCATAATTTTTTGAAGTTGTATCTTATTATTGACCGTTAATGATATTTTTCCATCAAAAACTCCTTGATTTCCAGAGATATTAATGCTATTAATAAAAACGTCCATATTGCTGGTAATCACTTGTGTCAAATTATTTACAATTCCTTTATTATCCAAACCACTTATGTGCAAAATAGCTCTAAATTCTCGCTGTGTAGAATCTATCCATTTTGCCCGCATAATTCTGTATGCGTAATTAGATTGAAGTGAAATTGCATTCGGACAATCTTTTTTATGAACTTTAATTCCATCATTAATAGTTACAAAACCAAAGACATTATCACCAGGAATTGGATTACAACATTTAGATAACGTATATTCTAATTTTTCTTCATTATCACCAAAAACTAAACTGTCATAATTGCTTGTAATTTCTTCTTTATTGATGGATTCCTTGGCTGTGCCTCGTTTCATTCGGTTTTTAAAGAAACTTACAAATGCATTGTTTCGCTGACTAACAAAGTCTTTTAGTTGTGAATTTTCGATAGAACCATTTCCTAATCTATAAAACAAATCAAAACTGGTGTTTAGTTTAAAATAACTAACCAACTCATTGATTGTTTTTTCTGAAAAAGTAATTTTTAAATGATGAAGTTTTCGTGTTAAAACAGCTTTTCCTTCTTCTGCAATGCTTTTTTCATTGTCTTTTAAAGCACTTCGTATTTTATTTTTAGCCCTTGCAGTTATTACAAAGTCTAACCAGCGAACGTTGGGTTTAGAAACGGTAGATGTTTGAACTTCAATTTGATCGCCACTATTTAAGACATAATTCAACGGAACTAATTTTCCGTTCACTTTAACGCCTCTACATTTTAAGCCAACATCCGTATGAATCACAAAAGCAAAATCCAATGCAGATGCGCCTTTTGGGAGTGATTTTAAATCGCCATTTGGTGTAAACACATAAATTTCTTTGGAATATAAATTCAGTTTAAAATCTTCAACAAAATCAACAGCATTTAAACTTTGATTTTCCAGCGTTTCTTTTAATTTATTTAACCAATCTTCTAAACCGTATTCTTTTTCGCCAGCTTGTTTGTATTTAAAATGTGCCGCGTATCCTTTTTCTGCTATTTCATCCATTCTTTGCGAACGAATTTGCACTTCTACCCATTGCGATTTTGGTCCAATAACCGTAATATGTAACGCTTCATAACCAGTCGATTTTGGTTGAGAAATCCAATCGCGTAATCGAGACGGATTCGGTTTAAAATAATCTGTAACGATAGAATAAATTTTCCACGCTTCAAATTTTTCATCTTCTGTAGCTGGTTTAAAAATAATTCTTATGGCAAACTTGTCATAAACTTCATCAAAAGTTACATTTTGCGAGCGCATTTTTCTTCGGATAGAATAAATAGATTTAAACCTACCTTTAATATCATAATCGAACTTTTCTGCGTCTAAACCAGTTTTTAATCGTTCTGAAAAAGCATTTATATATTCTTGTCCATTTTCTTCACTTTCTTTTATTTTACTTAAAATATCGTCGTAAACTTCTGGTTCTGTATATTTTAATCCTAAATCCTCTAACTCTGTTTTAATATTAAACAAACCTAATCTTTGAGCCAAAGGCGCATAAATATATAAGGTTTCTGATGCAATTTTAACTTGTTTGTATTCTGGCATCGCATCCATTGTTTGCATATTGTGTAATCTGTCTGCAATTTTTATTAAGATTACACGAACATCATCATTTAAAGTGAGTAACATTTTTCTAAAGTTCTCTGCTTGAATAGAAGCATTTTGCTCTTTATTTAAACGAGAGATTTTTGTTAATCCGCTAACAATTCTAGCAATTTTTTCACCAAATAATTGCTCCATATCTGCAATAGTGAAATGCGTATCTTCTACAACATCATGTAATAATGCGGCAGCGATAGATGTTGCCCCTAAACCAATTTTATACGCTACAATTTTTGCAACGGCAATAGGGTGAAAAATATAAGGTTCACCTGTTTTTCTTCGCTGGTTTGAGTGCGCTTCAACGGCAATATCAAAGGCCTTACGAATCAGTTTTTTATCTTCTATAGATAATTTTTGATACGTACCTTTTAACAAATCTTTATATCGATGTGCAATCTCTTTATTTTCTTCTTCTGCGGTCGCTGTATATTCCATCTAATAAAATGAAAATTAATTTGAATTTAAAGGGAATTTAATATAAAGAATCCGAAAAAACAACTTTAGTTATCTCTTTTTAAATTTTGAATTCTTTGCAACAAAGTTGGATGAGAATAATGCATAAAAACAGTTGCTTTATGCGGCGTAAGATTACTTAAACTATTTTTTGATAATTTTTTTAAAGAAGTAATCAACGGTTTACTTCCAAAAGTTTCTTTTGCAAAATTATCTGCTTGATACTCAAACTTTCTTGAAAAATAATTCATAAACAACCCTGTAATTTCTGATATTGGCGAATACAAAATTCCGAATGCAATTAAACCAATATGAAAACTTGGATTCGCAACATTTAAAGCTTGAGATAATAGAGGAGAATTGATAAAAAGCGATAGGACAAATAATGTAATTCCTGTTAGCAATATGGAAGTAAACAAGTTAAAAATAATATGTTTTCTTTTATAATGACCAACTTCATGTGCTAAAACAGCAACAATTTCTTCTGTTTCTAAATCGTTTATTAGCGTATCAAAAAGTGTAATTCTTTTCTGACTTCCAAAACCAGAGAAATATGCATTTGCTTTTGAAGATCTTTTAGAGCCATCAATCACAAAAATATTTTCTAACGTAAAACCAACTTTTTCTGCATATTTATTTATGGCAGCTTTTAATTCGCCATTTTCTAACGGAGTTTGTTTGTTAAAAAGTGGAACAATTAATTTCGAATAAAAAAGATTCATAAATAATGAAAATACGGCAACTAAAATCCATGCATAAATCCAAAAATTAGTTCCTGTTAATTGATAAAACCAAATAATTAAAGCAATTAATCCGCCACCAACGATACTTGTCATCAACAAACCTTTTAATTTATCTAACCAAAATAATTTCTTTGTCGATTTATTGAAACCAAATTTTTCTTCAATCACAAATGTTTTGTAATAAGAAAATGGCGTATTCAAAATATCTGAACCAAGTATAATTATTCCGAAAAAAATCAACGCAACTAAAATTGGATTACCAGTAAAACTTCTGGCAAAATCGTCAACAAATTTGAATCCGTCTAAAAAGAAAAATCCTACTGTTAATACTAAAGAGAAAACAGACGTTATTTTAGAAAACTGGTAATTCGTCTTTTTATATTCTTGTGATTTTTTATATTCTTCAGTATCGTAAACATCGGCTAGCTCATCAGGAATTTTATCATTAAAATGTTTTGCGTTCAGCGAATCTAAAATGGTATCAACTATAAAACTGATAACAATTATTGCAATTAAAATGTAGAATAAAGTATTTGGTTGCATTTATTTGTTATTTTCTTTAGCAAACATTGCTGCGCCAATAATTCCAGCATTATTTCTAAATTTAGCAGCTTTAATAGGCACATTTACAGATAAGTGTTCTTTAAATTTATCGAATTTTTTGCTAATTCCACCACCAAGAATAAACAAATCTGGTGTGTGTAAAGTATTTACATGAGTAAGAAAATAGTCAAAACGTTTAGCCCATTCTTTAAAAGTTAAATCATCTTTTTTGCGTACAGAATCTGCACAAACTTTTTCCATAATTTTTCCATTTTTGTGAAATGCGTGTCCTAACTCAACATTCGGAATTAACTTACCATCATAAAATAATCCAGAGCCAATGCCTGTTCCAATAGTGATAACAAAAACTTTACCTTTAATTCCTTTTCCAGCGCCTAAATTCATTTCTGCTACACCTGCTAAATCGGCATCATTGCTAACAAAAAAAGGGATATTATTACAAGTTTCACTAAATAATTGATCTGCTTGAACGCCGACCCATCTTTCACCAAAATTGCCAGAATGCATGCATTTACCGTTAACAATTATAGTTGGAAATGTACAGCCAACTGCTGTTTTCCAGTTAAAATGATCAATTATTTCTTTAATTACTTTCGCAACTGTTTTTGGAGTTGCAGGTTTTGGTGTATCAATTCTGTGTCTTTCTGTAATTAATTCGCCAGTTTTGGTGTTTACAACAGCAGCTTTTATTCCAGAACCTCCAATATCTATTCCTAATATATTCATGCTTTTAGTTTATTTCCCTTTGGTATAAATTATAGATTGATAATGGTAGTTTTATTTCGCCAACTTTTTTAAAACCTTGATTTATATAATAGTCACAAAGTTTAGAATTGGTAGCATCACAATCTAATCTCAAATAATTAACTTGTTGTATTTTGGCGGTATTTTCTATTTTATCAATTACTTTTTCACCTAATTTGTAACCAGAAAACTTTTTTCTAATTATTAACGAGTGAATGTATTTTGCACAGTCATTGTTATTTTTCCAATATATTAAATCTTTGTCAAGAACTCTTACCATTCACTTAATTTCATTAAAATCATTTTCGATAAAATAAAATTCATTGTCGTAAAAACCTTGTTTTACCCAATTAATCTTTTCTTTTGGCGGATTTTGCCAATAATTCCATTGGAAAATATTTTTTTCTGATAAAAGAATAGAAACTTCTTTTAGTAAATTAAAAGCAATTTCTATTTCAGTTATTTTAGATTTGCGTAGTTTGAAATTCATTTTAACTTTTAAATTTTCGTTGCCTTTTTGCTTCAAATAAAACAATTGCAGCAGAAACAGAAACATTCATAGAATCGATTTCTCCTTGCATAGGAATATTAATGTTTTGTGTTGCTTTTTCTCTCCAAACTTCACTTAAACCAGTCGCTTCTGTTCCTACAACAATTGCAGATGCTTTTGTGTAATCTTCATCCGCATACATATTAGAATTTTGAAGGGTTGCAGCATAAATATTGATATTTTTCTCTTGTAAAAAATCAATAATTTCTTCGGAGGTTCCAACTGCAATTTGATTCGTAAACAAGCAACCAACGCTAGAGCGAATTACATTTTGATTGTACAAATCTGTTTTGGGATTGGCGATAAAAACAGCATCAATATTTGCAGCATCAGCAGTTCGCAACATGGCACCAATATTTCCTGGTTTCTCTATGGATTCTAAAACTAAAATAAGTGGAGTAGTAGTTTTAAAATTGATATCACTCAACGATAAAGGTTTCGATCTTGCGATTGCAATAATTCCTTCTGTAGAATCTCGATACGCAATCTTTTCGTATACTTCTTTTGAAATTTCAATCAGCTTTTCATCAGAAGTAAAAAACTCATTTATTTTTGTTAATGAAATTAAAGCTGGATAAAATAATACGTTTTCAATTTCATAATTTCCTTTAATTGCTAAAGAAACCTCACGTTTTCCTTCAATTATAAACACACCTTGTTTTTTGCGTTCACGAGACTTTTCTTGCAGTCTTAAAAGATTCTTAATGTATTGATTGTTGCTGCTTGTTATTTGTTTCATTAGTAGAATAAAAATCAAAAATACCTAATTGTAGGTAGAAACAGAACAATTATTAGACGCATCTTTGAATTATTAATAAATACCTTGTTTTCGTTATTTGTTATTTGATTGAAAAAGAAGAAGGATTGTTAATTTGATTAAGAGATTTAGGTATTCAACTTAATCAATGTTAACAGGTTTAATTGAAAAAAGCCGGGGAATTCCCCTCGGCTTTTCTATTTTAAGAAATGAAATTAAATGTTTAATTTCCTATTTAAAATTATTCTTATCTTTCTAAAATCAACCAGAAAAAAATCTTTCATTTTATTGCTATTTTAATTTATCAGCATAACGTCTCCATAATTCTGTTTGGTGTGTTTCCAAGCTAATGTTTCTGCCTTGAATATAGGCTTTTGTCAAAATATTTCCTCTCATATCTAACGCATCGCCTTCAGAAATAAATAATGTTGCATCTTTGCCAACTTCTAAAGAACCAACCATTTTATCAATTCCTAAAACTTTTGCAGCATTAAGCGTAATCATTTTTACAGCATCTTCTTTTGAAACACCATAAGCTGCATATGTACCAGCATAAAACGGAATATTTCTTGTGTTCATTCTTTCCATTTGTCCCTCCATACCAATAGTAACTGTAATTCCTTTATCCATTAATGTTTTTGCCATTCTAAAAGGTAGGTCATATTCATCATCTTCTAAATCTGGCACTCTGTGAGGTCTTTCAAGAACAACAGGAATATTATTTTTCACTAATAAATCGGCAACTTTTTCTGCTTCATCTCCGTGAACGATAACTAGATTATTAATTCCTGCTTCTTTTGCAATTGTAATTGCATCTGTAATTTCTTTTGTACTTTTTGCATGTAAAAAAAGTTTCTGACTTCCATCAAACAAACCTTTCATTGCTTCAAAAGGAAGATTTACTTTGGAATTTTCTCCATCTAAATAAAGTTTTGCGTTTGCAAAATAATTTTTAATTTCTTCTGTGTTTTCTGTGTAATTCGGATCTACCTTTAAACCAGGATCTTCTCCCAACCACCAACGTCCACGAGTTAAACTTGCTGGCCAGTTAATATGAATTGCGCCGTCTTTTTTAATTGCTGCATCTTCCCAATTCCACGCATCTAATTGCATAACAGAAGATGTTCCAGAAATTGTGCCTCCTCTCGGAACCACTTGCGCCATTAATACTCCGTTTGGCCGCATAGATTCTACAAGTTTACTTTCTGAATTGTAAGCAATTAAACTTCTAATATGTGGTAAAAAAGAACCGATTTCATCTTCATCATCTGACGCTCTAACCGCATCAATCTCTACCAATCCTAAAGTAGAGTTTACTGCAATAAATCCGGGATAAACGTGTTTACCTTTAGCATCAATTACAGTTCCCATTCTTGCAATTTTCATGTTTGCACTTCCAATCCAAGAAATTTTTCCATTTTCCACCATTATTAATGAGTTTTCAATGATTTCTCCATTTCCTAAATGTGCTGTTGCGCCTTCAATTGAAAACGGAGCAGTTTGTTTTGGTGCTGGTGTTTGTTGTGCTGAAATGTTTCCTAAAACGAATAAGAAACATAACAAAGAATTTATAAATTGTTTTTTCATAATTTATGTTTTTTGCCATAAATTCACTTTTAAATTCATGAATTTATGGCGATTTTATTATTTTTTATTCCGTATCACAGTGAAAATTCTTATCTTCTTTTTTAATTGGAGTAATTGTTTTTCCTCCATTTAATTTTTCAGTAAGCATCATTTTAACCAATTTCGCTTTTTCTGATTTAATTGATTCACGCTTTCTCAAATCTTCGTCAATATCAAAATAAACCTTTCCGTTGATAATTGTTTTTTCTGCTTTGGCATAAATCGATAAGGGATTCGCGTTCCACAAAACAACATCTGCATCTTTACCTACTTTTATACTGCCCACTTTATCGTCAATATGTAATAGTTTTGCAGGATTAATCGTTACCATTTTCCAAGCTTCTAATTCCGTCATTCCACCATATTTTATGGTTTTTGCAGCTTCTTGATTTAAACGTCTAGACATTTCTCTGTCATCAGAATTAATAGCAACAGTTACTCCAGCGTTATGCATAATTGCAGCATTATATGGTATTGCATCTAAAACTTCATATTTATATGCCCACCAATCTGCGAATGTAGATCCGCCAACTCCGTGCTCTGCCATTTTATCAGCAACTTTATACCCTTCTAAAATGTGTGTAAAGGTGTTGATTTTAAAGTTGAAACGCTCTGCAACTTTCATCAACATATTAATTTCACTTTGTACATAAGAATGACAAGAAATAAAACGCTCACCATTTAAAATTTCTGCTAATGTTTCTAATTCGTCATCTTTTCTATATGGTTTTCCGCTTTTTTTTAAGGCGTCATACTCCTTTCCTCTAGTAAAATAATCTACAAAAACTTGTTCAGTTCCCATTCTAGTTTGCGGAAAACGGATCGTATTTGTTGATCCCCAATTGGATTGTTTTACGTTCTCTCCTAAAGCAAATTTGATAAACTTTGGCGAATTTTTATAAATTAAATTTTCTGCATTTTCTCCCCATTTTAGTTTGATAATTGCTGAACGACCACCAATTGGATTTGCAGAACCGTGTAAAATCTGAATCGAAGTTACACCACCTGCTAAATTTCTATAAATGTTGATGTCACTTGGGTCAACAACATCCTCAATCGTAACTTCTGCGGTAGAATTGTGTCCAGATTCATTTACTGCAGATGTTGCAATATGTGAATGTTCATCAATAATTCCAGCTGTTAAATGTTTTCCAGTTCCGTCAATTTCTATTGCTCTTCTGTCACTTAAATTCTTACCGATTTTAGCAATTTTACCATCTTTTAATAAAACGTCTGTATTTTGTAAGATTCCTTCTTTTTCACTTGTCCAAACAGTCACATTTTTAATTAAAATAGTTTCTTCTTTTGGTTGTGTAAAATTACCTAAACCTATATTTGGATAGCTAACAGGAAAAACGGTCATGTCTAATTCTTCGTCATCTTTCTTCTCTTTTTCGTCTTTTTCATCTTTGTCATCATCTTTTTTATTCTCCTTTTTTACTGTTTTAGATGCAGACCAGTAACTTTCATTTCCAGCTTCATCATAAGCAGTTCCTGTCATTACATTTGCTGCATTTACAGTTTTACCAACTAAACGTGTATAACCAGATTCTTCCATTAAGGTAATTTGGATTTCATCATCTGTATAAGAAAATTTAGATTTTACTTTAGCATCGTCCAATTTTATAGCTCCAGTTTGTTTTGCTCCAGTTCCAGAAATAGTTAAATCGTAATTTTTATTATTAACAGATAAATTATACGTTCCTGTAATGTCTTTAATATTCATATCTGAAATGACATTTTTACTTCCTTGAACCCAATTTTCATAAATAATAGTTTTGTCTGCAAAAATATCATCTGAAGTAATTAAAAAGTTAGCATAGCTCCCTGTTTTTAAATTCCCTATTGATGAATTTCCAATGATTTGAGCCGGAATTGTTGTTAATGCTTCCAATGCTTTTTCTTTACTAAAACCAAGTTTAATTGCTTTTTTTAAGTTTTTATGAAAATCGCTTTTTTTCTTTAAACTATTTGTCGTTAGCGCAAATGTTACTCCATTTTTATCTAAAACACTTAAGTTTGTTGGTTGCTGATTCCATTTACGCATTTCTGCTAAAGAAATATATTGCGTAATTACAGGGTTACTAACATCATATGCATCTTGAAAATTAACCGGAATTATAAATCTTGCATTGGTGTTTTTGATGTCATTTATTCTTTCATATTCATCGCCGCTTCCTAAAACTGTGTATTGAATTCCGAATTTATCTCCCGTTTTATCTGCTCGTAAAGCATCTAAATGATTTGAAGTTTCAAAAATCTGAACTAGATTTTTGTTCTTATTCAATGCTTCAAGCGCCAAATCTTTGTTTTTCATATTTCCCGAAGCATACCAATCTGCATCCATATACGTTTGTCTTAACAATGCCATTGCACCCATTTTTGACGTTGGGTAAGATTGTCTTGATAATACACTTTTATCGAAAGATAAATATTGAGCAGATTTGTTGCTGATAATACGATATGCATCCGAAGAATTAGGATTTAAAGCCACCAACATTCCGTTTCCACGCATAATTCCGTCTGGCACATGTGTGTTTACCACGCCGAAACCAGCTTCTAAATATTCTTTTGCTTCTTTTGCATCGAACTTAAAAGAATCAGCTGAATTTGTTTCTGGGCGAATGTGATCATTCCAATAATAACCTTCTCTTTCTGCATCATATTGCGGAGTTCTACTACTGTTTGATGGACTTTTTGGTTTACCTATTCCAAAATCTGAATAAATATCCACAAATGAAGGATAGATCATTTTTCCGTCTAAATCAATTGTCTTTGTTCCTTTAGGAATCGAAACACGTTTACCAACGTTTACCACTTTACCATTTTTGACTAATAATGTTCCGTTTTTAATAACTTCTGATGGAGTTACATAAATAGTAGCATTTATAAATGCAACAGAAGTGTTTTCTGAAGTTTTTACACCCGAATTTGTTGGAAAATAATCTTGCGAATGCAAGGAAATGGTCAACAAAAACAAACATAAAAAGAATAGTTTTCTCATAAGTTTGAATTAATTATTTTATTTTGTGCTAAATTTAATTTTTTGGGATTTGTAATTTGTTAAAAGAAGTTAATTTAACAAAATTTTAAGAAACATTGCTAATAAAAAATATGCTGATATTAAAAATAACTTATTTTTCTGACACGAATTACACTAATTTTCACAAATTACTAAATATCAAGATTCGTGAAAATTTGTGAAATTCGTGTCTTTTTTATCCATGTAAATCCGTGAAATCCGTGTCTCATTTTTTATAATAACCAATAATCAAATCCACCACATAATTATAAGACTCTATTCCTTTATCTTGTTTATTTGCCTTTAAATATGCATTGTATCCTTTTTTAACAATAGGTTCAAACGGGTTTTTATATTCATTCCAAAAATCAGATGATTGCTTAAAATCTTTTAAAATTCCTTTATTTAATGAAAAATACAATTGTCTAAATTTGTCTTTATCTCTTTTATTAAGCTCATTAATTAAATAACGAGTCGCCATTCTGTAACCTGAATATTTAAAATAAATGTCGTCATTGTATATAGACGCTAAAAAACCTACGAAATTTGCCTCATTTTCTGCTGCCCAACCAATTTGATGCGCCATTTCGTGGCAGGTAACTGTTGGATATCCAGCAAGCGGAATTTTATCATTCACTTGTGCTTCTCCAGTTAATGGATTCATGTAACCTGCTGTTCCATTATAGGTTTGCAACAAACTCATCAACGAGCTTTTTATTGATTTTTGTTGATAGTTTAACTGCGGGTAATCTTTGGATAAATTTGAATATCCGTTAATTGCTTTTTCATAAATTTCTTTTTGATGATAAGGGTTTTCAATAATTAAATTATCTGATTTTGTGATTTGTAAATGGATTGCGTTGGTTTTGCTGATGATATTTTTCGTAACTTCAATCAATTCTTGAGTTGTATAATTTGATTGTTTGATGTTTAAGTTTTTTGCTAACGGTTCTCTGTAATAGTTCAATCCCCAGAAAAGATAGAAACAAAAATAAATAATGGATAAACTTGCAATTAGCCCAACTATTTTTAAAATAAAGTTTCTGAATCTGTTTTTTATCAGCAAAACTAAAAACCGAATAAAGAGAAATATCAGAAAGAAAATTAAAAGGTCACCGAAAGAAAAAGGGATCCAACCGAAAATAGTTCGTAGAATTTTAGAAACGATTGGATATATTCCGTTTGAATAAAACCTTTCTATAAAAGCAGGATTTTTCGCTGCTAATTGCACTAGAAAAATCTGAATTGGCAAGAAAATTGCTAAACCTAAATGGAATTTATTTGTTTTCATCAGGTGTAAAAATAACAAAAGAAATTATAAGTCAGAGAGTTATTAACAGGATAATAACAATTTTCTGAACAATAAATGTAAACAAATAAATGTTCTATTTTGGGACACATTCACATCTTAAAAAGATACATTTGTAACAATGGAAAACACCAATATACTCGCAGGGAAGAAGATAGACAAAGCAAGAATTATTAGCTTGGAAAAAGGTAAAATTCCGCCTCAAGCAGTTGATTTAGAGGAAGCTGTGCTAGGTGCAATGATGATTGATAAAAAAGGAATCGATGATGTAATTGACATCTTAAGTCCCGATGCTTTTTATGAAATGAAGCATCAAGAAATTTATGCAGCTATTTACGAATTATTCCAAAATTCACAACCAATTGACTTACTAACTGTTTCTAACTTGTTGAAAAAGAATGCGAAGTTAGATATAGTTGGTGGCGATTTCTATTTGATTCGTTTAACACAAAAAGTGGCATCTTCTGCACACATTGAATTTCATGCAAGAATTATTTTACAAAAATATATTCAGCGTAGATTAATTTCCATTTCAAGTCAGATTATAGAAAATGCTTATGATGAAACTACTGATGTTTTCGATTTACTAGACGATGCAGAAGCAAAGTTTTTTGAAGTTACTCAAGGAAATTTAAAGAAAAGTTCTGAAGGTGCGGGCGATTTAGTAAAACAAGCGTTAAAGAAAATTCAAGAGATTGGTAATTCCGAAGGAATGTCTGGTTTGGAAACTGGTTTTACCAAATTAGATGCATTAACTTCTGGATGGCAACCGTCTGATTTAGTGATTATTGCTGCGCGTCCAGGTATGGGGAAAACAGCTTTTGTGATTTCGATGGCAAAAAATATGGCAATTGATTTTGGTCACGGAGTTGCCGTGTTTTCATTAGAGATGTCTTCTGTTCAGTTAATTACACGTATGATTTCTTCGGAAACTGGATTAACATCAGAAAAATTAAGAAAAGGAAATTTAGAACCGCATGAGTGGGAACAATTAAACGTAAAAGTTAAAAAATTGTCTGATGCGCCAATATTTATTGACGATACACCCTCACTTTCTATTTTCGATTTACGAGCAAAGGCAAGACGTTTGGTTTCGCAACATGGCGTAAAGATTATTGTAATTGATTATTTACAATTAATGACTGCTGGAGGAAAAGCAGGAGGAAACCGTGAACAAGAAATCTCTATGATTTCTCGAAATTTAAAAGCATTAGCAAAAGAATTAGCAGTCCCAGTAATTGCATTATCGCAATTATCTCGTGCCGTGGAAACGCGTGGAGGAAGCAAAAGACCCTTATTATCTGATTTACGTGAATCTGGAGCCATTGAGCAAGATGCGGATATTGTATCCTTTATTTTCCGTCCAGAATATTACGGAATGACAGAATGGGATGATGATGATCATACGCCATGTGAAGGGCAAGGTGAATTTATTGTGGCAAAACACAGAAACGGTGGTTTGGATAATATTCGATTAAAATTTACAGGACATTTGGCAAAATTCTCTGATTTAGAAGAAGGGTTTAGTTCTGAATTTCAATCAAGTATGAACGCAATTTCTCCAGATAAATACATTGAACCAAAAGATGCTTTTGGAGATGATGATGATGATGAAATGCCGTTTTAACATTACAAAATACTTTAGTACGTAATACTTTACTATATTTGCACGTATAAATTAGTATTATGGATTCTAAATTAACTTTAAAGTTAAACAAATCTGTTATTGAACAGGCAAAAGATTACGCAAAAAAAAATCAAGTAAGTTTATCAAGACTAATTGAAAACTACTTGGCTTCCTTGACACAGAAAGAAAACTCAAGCAAAAAAGAAATTGAAATTTCTGCTTTTGTAAAAAGTATCTCGACTGGCGTAAGTATTCCTGCAGATTTAGATTATAAAAAAGAATATGCGGATTATTTAATGGAAAAATACAAATGATGCAACATATATTTTTAGATACTAATGTAATGTTAGATTTGTTAGGAGAGAGAAATCCATTTTATAACTCAATTGCTAAAATAGCAACATTTGCAGATGACAATAAATTAATTTTAATTGTATCGCCGATTTCTTGTGCAACAGTAAGTTATTTTATATCAAAATTTGAAAATTCTAAAATTGCGATTCAGAAATTGCGAAAATTTAAAGTAATCAGTGAAGTTTGTTCTATAAATGAACAAACTATTGAAAAGGGATTAAATTCTGATTTTTCAGATTTTGAAGATGCTTTACAGTTTTATAATGCTGTTGAATCTAAATGTGACATAATAATTACAAGGAATGCAAAAAATTTTAAAAAAGCTACACTTCCAGTTATGACTCCAGATGAATTTTTAAATTCTTTAAAATAATCAGCTTGAAAAAACTACTTACAATATTAATATTTCTATTCATTTCAAACTCAATTTGGGCATCTTTCATCTATGTTCCTATGAGTAATGACAATCAGAAAAATCATTTAAAAGCATACGGAATTGTATATTTCTCGTTAGAAGCAGGTTTAAAATCGAAGTGGTTATTAAATTATGATGGAGGCGCATTTTTAATCGAAAACAATAAAGCAGTAGAAAACGAATGTAAAATTCGTGGTGTTTCTTATGAAATAATTTCTGATGCAAAATCACAATTAATATTACAAGAAATTGCTTCTCCGTCTGTAAATATGGATGCCGTTACTTTAGAAAAAGCACCAAAAATAGCAGTCTATTCACCAAAAGATAAAATGCCTTGGGACGATGCTGTAACTATGGTTTTAACGTATGCCGAAATTCCGTTTGACGTAATTTACGACAAAGAAGTTTTGGAAGATAAACTCATTTTATACGAATGGTTGCATTTGCATCATGAAGATTTTACAGGTCAATTTGGACGTTTTTACGGAAATTATAGAACCACACCCTGGTATATTGAAACAAAACAATCCTCAGAAAAACAAGCAAATGAATTAGGTTATAAAAAAGTTTCACAATTAAAGTTAGATGTTGCGAAGAAAATAAGAGATTATGTTGTTGGAGGCGGTTTCATGTTTGCGATGTGCTCTGCAACAGACAGTTTTGATATCGCTTTGGCAGCTGAAGGTGTTGATATTGCTGAAACGATGTTTGATGGAGATCCGTCTGAACCAAACTACGAATCTAAAATTGATTTTAATAAATCACTTGCGTTTAAAAATTATAGTTTGATTAGAAATCCAACTGTTTATGAGTTTTCAACGATTGATATGACTTCAAAAAGACAAATTCCAAAAACGTCTGATTATTTTTCATTGATAGAATTTTCTGCAAAATGGGATCCAGTTCCGACCATGTTATCTCAAAATCATACACAATTGGTAAAAGGTTTTATGGGACAAACCACTTCTTTTGACAGAAGTACAATAAAATCGAACGTTTTGGTAATTGGAGAAAATAGAACAAACAGAGAAGCACGTTATATTCACGGAACAAAAGGAAAAGGAATGTTTACTTTTTACGGCGGTCACGATCCAGAAGATTACACGCACAGAGTTGGCGATCCAAAAACAGAACTCGATTTGCATCCAACATCACCAGGTTATCGTTTAATTCTTAATAATGTTTTGTTTCCTGCGGCAAAAAAGAAAAAGCAGAAAACGTAATAAAATCGGTCATTACGGGAAATTTTTGATACAAATAAGATCACTAAGTTTGTTTTTACAAACTTAGTAATGACAAATAACTAAAAACCAACTACTAAAAACTAAATTCCATGTCCAAAAGAGAAAAAGAATCCTTTTCGGTAAAAGACTTAATGCAAAGCTTTATCAGAGAAAATAATTTGAGTAAAGGGATGCAAAAATTAAAAGCGGAAGAAGCTTGGTCAACAATTATGGGAAATGGAGTTATGACGTATACCGATTCTGTTCAATTGCAAAATAAAACATTGTTGGTTCGTTTAAAATCTTCTGCATTACGTGAAGAATTAAGTTACGGAAAAGAGAAAATTATTAAAATGTTGAATGACGAAATAGGGGAGGAAGTGATTACAAAATTGATGTTGGTTTAGAGTTTTTTTGATATTTGCTAAAGGATTTGTGCAAGAATAGTGCGGGTTTTGTGTGTGAGGATTTTCCTTCGGAAAGTCAGACGTAACAAAAGAGAACTAGCTTTTAACTAAGCAACTAATTTAGCATTATTTTTATACATTGTTTTGGTGTCGTTTTTTATTTAATTTTAATGAAAGTAGCTTTTCCAACTTTGTATTTGTCTATTTTTTTTGCTTTAATCATATATCCAACCGTTGATGCAATAAACCTACCATCTTTAATGTCCAATTCCTTTTTAATTTTTGACTGTTGAAAGTCACCATTATTTTTAATTAGGTTATAAATTTTTGAAGAAAGTTTTGACCTTTCAAATGCTAATTCAACGATAGAGTTATAAAATTTAAGTTCACTAAAAAAGTCGACTATGTCAGCTATATTTTTTATCTGTCCAATTATTCCGTTTACAGAAAAATATATTAGCCCTTTATCAATAGCAGGTATCGATTTAATAGCGAAACTATTGTAGTGTTTATAGTTGTAATAAATTAATGGTTCTATAAGTCCTAAGCTGATTTGAGAATTAAATAATAGTTTACTTATGTCATTTTCTTTATCTGCTTGTTGAATTTTCTCCAAAGTCTCAAAATAAAGGTCATTTAGATACTCTATTGTATTTCCTCTGTAAGCAGAACGAAGTTTTTTTAAAATTTCAGGAATATTTGGATGGTCGGTCGGATTATAAATAGTTTGCTCCTCATAAATTCTAATCCTTTCTTTGTGGTCGTGATTAAGTCGAGCTTTGTCAAGAGCTTCTTTTCTTATGTAGTAAATATTTTTATAATCCTTCATAGTTTTCAAATGCATCACAACATATTTGGATATAATCGAGTTTTAATTCGTTATATCCGAATTTACTGAACCAAGTTCAGCACGTATAGCGAAGCTAGTTTAAAATAAATCAAGAATCAAACTAAATTTTTTTAAAATAGAAAAACTCGCAACTTTCGTTGTGAGTTTCTCTAAATATATTTGAAAAAGTAATTCTTTTATGCTGAACTAGATTCAGTCTTAAAACTGCTCTCTTCCAGAAAAGTAAAAATTTCCTTCGATTAGTGCATTTTCATCAGAATCAGAACATTTCTTTTTTTATTTGCGTCTGATAAAGTGCTCTTTTTTGGAATATGGTTTAATTGAAAACTACTTGTTTTACCAGATAAAACAAGCATTGTTCCAGATATTTCTCATAAAGAAGTGTATTTTTAAAATGAACAAAAAAGCATACTTATTAAGTAATCTTTTGTTGTAAATCGCTTTGTATAACGATCTGAATTACACTTTTTAACTTTTTTTTTATCATTGCATCATCAATTAAAGAAATCAGCTGTCCGAAAACAAATTTACTAGAAAAATAAGTACTTTTAGCCATCGTATTTTTTGTTTTGCAATTCTAATTTACGATTTTATTTAAGAAGCTATTTTTGTGGCTTCTTTTTTATCGGACAACAATGATATTTAATAATTCTTCCGCTTTTTTAAAGTCGAAATTTACTATGTGTTAAATTCGTTATCAATAACAATTTTTGTCGGAAATGAATAAACTTTATAAGCTATTTGAATGTCTGAATTTGGTCCAGCATACAAGTCAACCCATTTTATTCCATCCTCTTTAGAAACTTTATTCCAAATACTTGGGTTGGTATCTATATTTATTCCAACAATTTCAATATTATTTTCTTTCAGTTTTGAGTAAATTGGCTCGCTTTTTTTATTGAATTTCCTACAAGGTGCACAATTACACCACCAAAAATCCAAAACTGTATATTTATTATTCTTTATTATTTCTGATAAAGTTGAGTTTTCTCCATTCTTATTTTTAAGTGTGGAATCAGAAAATATCGTAGGTGTTTTATACTAAACTATTTATTAGTCTCAAAAATAATTAAAACTATGCACTTTAGTGCATTTCGCTTTAGCTTCTAAAAACTTACCTTTGATTTATGGGCGAACAACAAACAATTTGATAAACAGTTTCAAGATTGACAGTTCATATTGTTTAGAGTACAAAATATAGATTTTCAGTTCTTAAAGGAGATATTCAGAAACGTTATCGAAAATTATTGATAGAGATTTGTGATTCTGAAGATATTGCTATCTTAAAAGGCGTGCTATCTAATAATCATATTCACATACAAATTGAGTATCGTCCATCACAAGACATTATTACAATTGTGAGGAAACTAAAAGGGAGAAGTTCAAGAAAAATACAACAAGAATTTCCAGAATTACGCAATAAATATTGGGGTAGACATTTTTGGGCAACAGGTTTTGGATGTTGGAGTACAGGAAATATTACAGATAAAATGGTGAATGAATATTTAGAACATCATCGAAAATCAGGAAACGAAAGTAGTTATTTTATATTAGAGTAAGCACGTTATATTGCATGCACCTGACTTTAGTCAGATTTAAAAACCTATGGACTTGAAGTCCATAGTGGTTTAGTCTGAACGAAGAAAACACACGGAAGAATCTCATCATTTACAAGCTAAAATACACTTTGAAAAAATGAAAGTAGTGGGTTTTTAAAAGTTACTTAACTCTTGAGGAAAAGTAACGATACTTTTTACAAATTGTGTAGTATCTTTTGAGTAAAAGTAACGATACTTTTTAAAATTATGTAGTATGTTTTTAGTAAAAGTAAGGACTCTTTTTTAATAAAAATAAGGTAAAGTAAACCAAAAAAGTACTTTTGGAAGTAAATCATTATTGTCCGAGAAAAGAATCAAGACCGTTTCACTTTCAGAATCAACCTGCCTGCCGGCAGGCAGGGAAACAAGACTTGATTCTAACTATTTGAACAACAGAGCTGTTTTAAAACAGAAATTACATTTATTTATTTTTTTAAAGTTAACTCCAAATTCAGGCTAACATTTAAAAACGACGTTAAGCTATATTATTTATTGATGTTACTGAAATTGAATTGTGCTGAACTAGATTCAGTAAATAGTTTTAATCGGACAAAAATGGAAGTAAATATAAAAATGAACAAAGAGGAATCCAATTGTTATAATTGGACACCCCATTGCTCATTATGCACTATCTACTAAATGTAAAACTTAAATTTGCCAGCATATTGTGTAAACGCTTGTCTGGTCTAAAATTAATATGTGCTTTTTTAACCACACTTACTGAAAGCTCTTCTTGGGTGCTAACGCCTTCTGAATGCACACCAATTTGAAAAGACCCTAGCTTGTCTAATTTTACAATTCTGCCTTGCTTTAGCTCATCACTACTATTATGTAAAAGTGATAATATCACTGCATAACAGTCTGGTTCTCTAACCGTACTTTGGTGAGATAGCAAGTACGCCAACCTTATCGTGTTAATAACATCCCACTTGTCTTTCTGAATGCAGTGCAACAGAATGAAGAATCTCTGTTAATCATATTAACATTTAGAGATTCTTCCTATCGTCAGAATGACATTTAATTTTCTTATCGCAATAATAACATCCCACTTGTCTTTCTGAATGTAGTGCAACGGAATAAAGAATCTCTGTTTATTATATGCTCAATTAGAGATTTTTCTTATCGTCAGAATGACATTTAATTTTTATTTTGTAAGAATCTATTTTCATCAATACCTTTAGACAAACAGGATGAAAACAACCACTAAATCAACTTTTTAATTTGATTGTAATCAATAAAATAAACCAAACGCAAAGAAAATAAATGTTGATTTGGTTGGTCAAACAGATTTTCTAAATTATCAACAAAACCAATATCAGAATTATCGTTAGAATTAAAAATTGAGTTCCTATAAAATGCAATTAATTGACTTCCTGGCGCTAATTGCCAAATGTAACTTACATCTAAATTCCACGTATTGAAATTTACATTTTCGTTTGCTGCATAGGTATTTGGAGCTAAAGTTCCATCACTATTTAAATCGTAAAATTGCTCTTCATACCTTACTGTTCCGCGATAATGTCTGAATGATAATGACAAAGATGAAAGTGTACTAAAACTATATTTTCCCGTTAATGAATTGGTAATATTTCTTCGGTTTCTTTGCCCGAAAATAGAATTTCTATTACCATCAAAAGTTACAAAACCTTGATCATTCAGCGTGTCGCTAAAATTCACATTATAGATCATAGAGAATTGATTGCTAAATCGATATCTTGGAGAAATCCTAAAACCGTATTCATGTTTTGGATTATTTGTGTAATTACTAAAATTTGATCGAAAATCGATTGCAAATTTTTTCTGATAATTGGTACTAATATAGAAACTAAAATTTTTTCGTTCTGGTTTCAAAAAATAAACACCGCTAGTACTTCCTTGTCTTGGTTCAAAATAATCTCTTTGTTCTGAACTGTAATTCAAATTAAAACCGATTCCTGTTCTTGATTTAAGTTGACTATTAAACTGTAAACCTGCTTGATAACCCGTGTAAATTCCAGAAAAATGTTGAAACATTGCATTGTTAAAGAAATTAAAGCTGTAATTATTAAAATATCCTTTTGGTTGCAGAATTCTGTAACCTAGACTTCCATATATTGCTTGTTCATTATTGCTGAATAAAATCCCTAAATCATTAGGATTATAATCTTTATTTTCAAAATTATAACCTAATTCCCAAAAGTAATTTCCGAAGTCATAACCAAAACTATTATCGAACGTGTACCCTGTATTTGGGTTATTTACATCGTCAGAAATTGTACTCATTTTTACGGAACCATCAATATTGTATTTGCTATTTTTTGTTTCTACATGCCAATCTAATGCGGTAACATTTGCGTCTCTAAAGCGCCCATTGCGCGTAACATTTGTATTGATTAATGTCACTGTTGAATTCTGATTAAATTGTTGGTCAACGACCAAAATATTATAGTTAGAAAACGGATTAATTACAGATTCATACTGGTTAACTTTTGAAATCGTATCGTTGCCAATAATCCTTCTTTCAATTCTTTCTACAATTGCATTTTCTTTGCCTGTAATTGCATTAAAAAAACCAATTCCCAATCCATTTTTGGTTCTTCCAGAGATTTTTACGGCATTTAATAATTGAACTTTACTTGGTGCGTCTATAATTCTATCGTTTGTTTTTATTCCGTTTATAAAATTGGAATCGTTGCTTCTTTCATTTCTAAATTGGTCTATTGGACTGCCGCCTATTCTTCTGGAATAAAATAAATTTCCTTTGGAAAATAGTTCAGTTCCTTCTGTAAAAAATTGACGCTGTTCTGAAAATTGTTGTTCAAAAGGACCTAAATTTAATTCAACATTATCAAAACCAGCTTGACTAAAATCAGGAATAAGCGTGGCATCCAAGGTGAAGTTTTCTGTAATTCCGTATTTTAAATCCATTCCAACGCTCCAGTCATAACTAGTTTCGCCGTCAAAAGTATCCGCTAGGGCAGAAGCATACGGATAAAAAAGTAGTCTTGTTGGTGGTTTTATGTTTCTAAAATCCTCTACTAAACCATCATATTGCGTAAAATTACCAACAGTATTATCAATAAAATTCCATGTATGTTGTTCGTTTAATTTTTCTAATCTTCTATGAAAATTAAATCCCCAAGATTGTACTTGAGCATTTGCAAAACGCAAAGCTCTATATGGTATTTTCATTTCTACTGCCCAACCTTTATCATTAATACTTGTTGCACTTTCCCAAACGGCACTCCAATTAAAATCTTCATTACCATTAGATATTTTTGCATCTAATTGATTGTTTGTGGTTTGAACTATAAATTCAAACGGATTTTGACCATCATCATTTGGATTTATGGTTACTAAAAAGAAATCTGCAATACTAAAATTATCTCTTGAGGCAAATTCTTGTGGAATTTCACTTGGAATTGGATCCAACATCAAAGCAGAAATATAAATAGCATCATCATCGTAAATAACTCGCACTGTGGTTTGGTATTCTGGTGAAACTTTTTTACCATTATCTGGTCTAAACTCAAAAAAATCGGATGCTATTGGTGCCGATTCCCAAGCCTCATCAGTTAAAAAACCATCTATTTCTGGCGGGTTTGTAACTCGTGTTGCAGGAATCTTTTTACGATTTTTATTAATTTGAGAAGAAACTTGCTGAAAACTAAAAATAAAAATCAGCAATAAAATTATTTTTTTAAGCATTTGTCTAGTTTGGTTGAGAAAATATAAGGCGAAAGTAAAATTGATTCTCAATAATAAATATTAAAATGATGTTAATTAACAAATAGACTACTAATAAATAAGAATGTTACATTTTTGATAAACTTTCTCATTTGAATTTGTATTTTTGCATCCTATTTAAACAGCTAAACAAAATGAATTTACACGAGTATCAAGGAAAAGAAATTTTAAACAGTTTTGGAGTTAGAATTCAACGCGGAATTGTAGCATCAAGCCATAAAGAAGCAGTAAGTGCGGCAAAACAATTAACCGTAGAAACCGGTACAAGTTGGTATGTTGTTAAAGCGCAAGTTCACGCTGGTGGTAGAGGAAAAGGTGGTGGAGTAAAGCTAGCTAAAAGTTTGGCAGAAGTAGAATCTATTTCTAATGATATTATTGGAATGATGTTAATTACACCACAAACATCTGCAGAAGGTAAAAAGGTAAATCAGGTTTTAATTTGTGAGGATGTGTATTATCCAGGCGAATCTGAAACAGAAGAATATTATATGTCTGTGCTTTTAAATAGAGCAACGGGGAGAAACATGATTATGTATTCTACCGAAGGTGGAATGGATATTGAAACGGTTGCAGAAGAAACGCCGCATTTAATTTTTACAGAAGAAATTGACCCTTTATTAGGTATTATGCCTTTCCAAGCGCGTAAAATTGCGTTTAATTTAGGATTGTCTGGAAATGCGTTTAAAGAAATGACCAAATTTGTTACAAATTTATATGCAGCATATATTGGTTCTGATTCTTCTATGTTTGAGATTAATCCGGTTTTAAAAACTTCGGATAATAAAATAATGGCTGTTGATGCAAAGGTTTCTTTGGATGAAAATGCATTGTTCCGTCATAAAGATTATGCTCAAATGCGTGATTTACGTGAAGAGAATCCTATTGAAGTAGAAGCAAAAGCTGCTGGTTTAAATTATGTAGATTTAGACGGAAACGTAGGTTGTATGGTAAACGGAGCTGGTTTAGCAATGGGAACTATGGATTTAATTAAAGAGTCTGGAGGTGAACCTGCAAACTTTTTAGATGTTGGTGGAACTGCGGATGCAAAACGTGTAGAAACTGCTTTTAAAATTATTTTAAAAGATCCGAATGTTAAAGCAATTTTAGTGAATATTTTCGGCGGAATTGTTCGTTGCGATAGAGTTGCGCAAGGTGTTGTGGATGCATACAAAAATATGGGGGACGCAATTAAAGTGCCTATTATTTGTAGATTGCAAGGTACAAATGCAAAAGAAGCAAAAGAATTGATTGATAATAGCGGAATGAAAATTATTTCTGCTACAGAATTTCAAGAAGCTGCAGATAAAGTAAGTGAAGTTTTAGGATAAGATTTTATGCCCTTTTTATAGATATTTAAAACGCCTCTTTGGGGCGTTTTTTTTTAATATGTATTGAGTTGTGTAATTACCATTGTTATGAGATGTTTTCTATAAGTTAAAGTAATCGATAAAAAATACAAGTTGATATTTTATTGAATTTGACCAATACTTCCAATTATGACTCCCTGGACGTTCCATATAGTCATGAGGTATATTTCTCTCCAGCAATTTTTCATGTAATCTTTTGTTAGCTGTATAAAAGAAATCATCAACTCCGCAATCAAATATCAGTTTCAAATTCTTCCCATCCAGCCTGTAAATCATATTAATTACTGTATTTTCTTCCCAGTTTTCTTTGTGATTAGAGTAATCACCTAATCGTTTTTTTATATCCCAATTATTTGGGAAAGGGCGGATGTCTACACCTCCACTCATACTACCAGCTGCTCCCCAAATATCTGGATGCTTAAAAGCAAGGTAAAAGGCACCATGACCTCCCATACTTAAGCCTGTAATAGCTCGGTTACTCTTTAGAGCTGATGTATTATATTTTTTGTCTATTGTGCTGATTAGCTCTTTTGAAACATAGGTCTCATATTTCATTTTCTTGTCAATTGGGCTATCAAAATACCAACTAGTAGCACCACCATCAGGACAAACAATTATGATATTGTATTTATCTACATACTCTTTGATGCTAGGAACTTTTGTTAACCAAGAAGTATAATCTCCACCAGCACCATGTAGTAAATACAGTACAGAGAAGCCCGCTTTTTGAGTGGAATAATTATCGGGCACAATTACAATATTTGGAATAGATTTATTCATGGAGTTACTTGCAACCATAACCGTATCTACTCTAGAGGCGAATACAAATAAAGAATTACAAATTAGAAATAGTAATATTAAATTAAGTCTCATATTTTTAGTTTTTTTAATATCTTATGGATATGAACGAGTTGTAGTACTGAATCGAGTGCAGCATAGGTCCGTTATGTCGGAAGTTGTCAAAAAGCACAAAAATGTTACATTGAACTTGTCGAAACATTTTTAAGATACTGATAATCAATACCGATTTAGACAAGTTCAATCTGATAAATCTGATAAAATCATCTTTTCAAATTTATTTATCGTCTTCTTCATCTTCATCTTCATCCAGATCGTCCACTTCAACGTCTCCGTCATCATCAAAACTATCTGAATCTTCTGCGTAATCTTCCATTGTTTGTTCTAAAAGCGAACTTATTTTTACTAAATATATTGTGTCATCTGTTTTTACTTCCACTGCTTTTATAGTTTCTCCTTTTGCATTTTTGAAGGAAATAACGTCGCTATATTCGTATCCATCTGGGTATTTGTCTATCAACAAATCTAAAATATCTGTTGTTAGTTTTTTATATTCTACAATTACTCGTTTCATTTTTTTAGTTAGGTGTTTAAAGTTCTTAACTTAAGTCCAATTTAATACTCGTCCTCATTGTCTTTAAATTTAGACAATTTACTAAAAGGATTGTTCCCATCAAAACCCTCATCTTTTTCTACTTCATTTGTATCTGATGCAAACTTATAACTCAACATTTTATAATACAACTTACTTGCTAAAGCGTCAGACGTTTTATCGAGTTCATTAGGCATTAATCCTGTTAATTCAAAACCAACCACATTTTTCGATTCAAAAACTTGCTTTAAAAAAGCCAATGTTTCAAAGTAAAATAAACCGCCAGAAACAGGATTTTTAGTCGATGGAAAAATTGACGGATCTAAAGCGTCTAAATCTAAAACAATTAAAACATCATCTAATAATTGATCTACAACTTCATCCATCCAATAATCATTTACTGCCATTTCATGGGCAAAAAATGTTTTATCGAAGTTTACAGTGTTTTTTTCTGAAGCACTCATACTTCTGATGCCAACTTGCACTAAATTAGTATTTTGACTTGCTTTATTCAAGGCACACTGATTGTGGAATTTATTACCATCAACTTCCTTTTTTACATTTGCTTGTGCATCAATATGTAAAACAGAAATGTTATCAAAACATTCATTAAAAGCGCTAATTGTTCCCATAGAAATAATATTTTCTCCACCAAAAAGTGTAACAAATTTATTTCTATTAATGTATTTTTTTACTGTTTGCTGCACTGCTTCTACAACTGCTTCTGTAGATGAGTTTTCTTTAATGGCATCTGCTAAATAAATACCTTGTTTGTAAACTTCTGTGTCTGTTTCTATATCATACAATTCCATGTTTTCCGCAGCTTTTAAAAAAGCTTTTGGTCCTTCGTGAGTCATTTTTTGACCATCAAAAGGAACTGGAATTAATACAATTTTTGATTGTTCTTTTCTTGAAAATTTTTCAGGGATTCCTGCAAAAGTGCTATCAGTTTTCATTACTAATTTAAAAAAGTTTTTGTTTGCTATTTGGATTAATATATAGGAAATTATAGTTGTTTGCAAGCGTTATTTCTTGCGATAAATAAGAACTATTAAAAATGTTTATACCTGTCAAGTGTTTGTAAATCTTTGTTTTGTAAAATTGAAAAAATTATAAAAAAAATATATAGTTTGCTTATAAAAGTTTTTCAAATGTAATTTTTTTTTTATAATAAAAAATAAAAAATGCAAAAAAATGAGTTTTTTTGAGAACTTTTTTTATCAAGGGAAGCAGAATTCGACTTTATATGATTTTTAAATTACCCAAAGTCTTCATTAAAAGCGATAAAGCTTCTTTAGTCTTAAATACAGAAAAACGTGAAACTACCTGAAACAAAAGGGAACTGGTTACGAAAACACATTACAATTTTTAATAATATATAAAATCAAAAAATCCAAAGCGGTTAACTTTGGATTTTTTATATAAATTTAATTCTAATAGTAGATTAGCTAGTTCTGCGTTTTCTTCCAAAACCAGAAGGTTTTCTATCGCTAGAGCTAGAGCTTGAGCTTCTGTCTGGTCTATCAGAACGTCCTCCAGATCTTCGGCTGCCTTGTGTGTCTGATGCACTACTTCTTCTAGCACCACCAAAACCACCTTTTCGTTTTCCGCCGCCGCCGCCGCCAGAACGTCCTCTTCCAGAACCGCCGCCAAAACCACCACGTTCTTTTTTAGTAACTTCTACGTTTACAGAACGTCCGTCAAAATCAGGTTGATTAGAACCAAACTGCGCTAATGTTTGTTCTTCAAAATTCTTATCGATTTCAAAGAAAGAGAAGGTATCTAAAATATCTATAGCACCAATTTCTACTTTATCTCCAATATTTTGATTGTTTATTAATCCGATTAAACTTGCAGGATTTAAATTGTCTTTTCTACCAATATTGATAAAGAAACGTGTCATGTTTTCATCATTCGCTCTTGGTCTTGAATTTTCTTTAGAAGATAAATCGTTTAAATCTTTTGCATTCTCGTAGTATTCCAAAAAGGTATTAAAATTTAACGACACAAACTTTTTAATTAATTCTTCACGATCTAAGTCAGCTAATTTTTCATAGATACTTGGTAAAAAGTCTGCAATTTGAGATTGATTAACTTCTATTTCATTTACTTTATCAATTAAATGCATCAATTGATTTTGACAAATTTCTTTACCAGTAGGAACTTTAGTTTCAACAAATTTCTTTTTGATGATTCTCTCAATTGGTCTTAATCTACCTTGTTCTTTATTAGAAACTAAAGCGATAGAAATTCCCGTATTTCCAGCTCTACCAGTTCTACCACTTCTGTGGTTATAGTTTTCTATCTGATCTGGTAATTTATGGTTTATTACGTGCGTTAATTCATTTACATCCAATCCACGAGCTGCAACATCTGTTGCTACTAAAATCTGAATTGTTTTCTTGTGGAATTTTGCCATTACAGAATCACGTTGTGCTTGAGATAAATCTCCATGCAATGCATCTGCGTTGTAACCGTCTTTTATTAAGTTGTCTGCAACTTCTTGCGTTTCTCTACGAGTTCTACAAAAAATAATTGCATAAATATCAGGATTCAAATCTGCAATACGTTTTAAAGCTTGGTAACGCGTTCTTTCTGTTACCATATAAAACTCATGACTAACATTGTCTGCACCTTGATTTTTTTCACCAGAAGTGATTTCAATAGGTTTCGTCATGTAATTTCGTGCAATTGCTTCAACTTCTTTAGGAAACGTTGCAGAAAATAATAAGGTTTGTTTTTCTTTTGGAGTAACTTCTAAAACTTGATCCAATTCGTCTTTAAAGCCCATGTTTAACATTTCATCAGCTTCATCTAAAACCAACCATTCAATGTTTTCTAACTTTAAAGCTCTTCTTTTAATTAAATCTACTGTTCTACCAGGAGTTCCAACTACAATTTGAGCTCCTTTTTTTAAACCACGAATTTGATCTTCTATACTTGAGCCACCATAAACAGTAACTACTTTTAATTCTGGAATGTATTTAGAAAATTCTTCTATGTTTTTTCCTATTTGTACAGCTAATTCTCTGGTTGGAGACAGGATTATGGCTTGCGTATTTTTGCTTTTTTCATTAATAAGCTGTAAAATAGGCAAACTAAAGGCAGCAGTTTTACCTGTACCAGTTTGTGCAAATGCTTTTAAATCTGTTTTTGAAGAGATTATTTGAGGAATTGCTTTTTCTTGTATTACAGTTGGGGTTTCATATCCTAAATCTGTAATAGCTTTCGTTAGTTGGTCTTTTAAACCCAACTCTAAAAATGTTGACATATCTGTGTTTTTTTGTTGATTCACAGACGCCCACCTGCAAACCTATTAATAATTATCGACTTGATTTTAAATAAGTTATACTTAATTTTAAAACCGTGCAAAGGTACAGGTAATTATGTTAATAATACTATAAATTTTAATTAGTTTTGTTTAGTGTTCTAACTTGCGTGTAAATTTTTTTTGAAGAAATAGATGCGTAACTATTTTTAACAATTCCGTTTTTATCTAGTAGAATTACTCTGGGGTATTTGCTGGTTAAATACGTGTTTGCAATGCTCGATTCATCAATGTAATATTGATTTTTTATATCTAACTTTTCAATATGTCGCTCGTTATTACCATCAATTTTTATTCCAATAAATTGAACATTTATATTGTTGGTAATTAAATAATTGATTCTTGAAGAAAGAAAGTTTTCAGAAATATATTTTGGATTCCAAAAATAAAGTACTGTATTTTTTCCTTTAATGATTTCTTTAATATAAAATTGTGTGTCGTTAAAATCAAATAAACTGAAATTAATAATTTCTTGATTCTCCTTTACCTTATCTAAATCTCCTACCAAACTTTTAATTTGGTTTCCAAACTCTAAATTTGTGTTTAGTGAAAAATACGTATTAAAAACACCCTGATTTATTGTACTCTGTGAATTTCTAAAGAAATGGTATTTAATTTGTTGCTTCAATAAAATATTCTTTGTGCTTTCTACTTTAATATTTTCATTGGTAATTTCTAAAAGTTTTTTTGTAAATCTAGCTGAATAATCTTTTGTTTTTGGGGTAAAACCAGATGCATACGTTTTGTTATACAAATAATTAGTTAAGAAGTTTGAGTAAACACTGTAATAAACTAAAGATTCGTTATCCAAAATAATAGCATCTCTATGTTTATAAAAATTTTCATCTGTAGTTGGAAAATTCTTTTTCTTTAGAATACGAGCATGATTTAAAGGATAATTTTCAATTTTACTATATAAAGGATAGGTTAATGCTGTTTTTAAAAAAGTTAAAAATTCTTTAGTTTCTTCTCTATTTCTAGAATAAAATTCGTCATATTTTTTTAACATAACAGTTTCTAAAGAATCTACAACTTTGCTAAAATCAGTAGGGTTTAACATGTAATACTCATAAAATCTTTTGTTTTCTGTTTCTGCATCCATAAAACAATCCAATAAAAAGTTGTTTCTTTCTGCTCCTTTTCCGCTAAAAACTAGCGATTCGTCAAAATTCAAGGTGTTTAAACGTATTAAAAGACTGTCTTTTGGCTCTAAATAAATGTATTGAAATTCATCTGCATGTCTAAAGTAATATAGACCTTCTTTAATGTTTTCTATTTCCGCTAAAAATCGGTTATTTTCTGCCAAATAAAAAGTGTCTATTGGCGTCTCTTTTTCAAATAAAATTACATGGTCTGTTTTCGGATTAATAATTTGCCCGCCAAAATAAGTTTTATCAACTTTAGTTTTGGTGCAGCTTACAAAAATTAGTAAGAGAAAAACAGCATTAATATAAGTGTAATTTTTAATCATAAATAGTGTAAATACCTGCAAACAAATGTAGCTTTATACAATACTTATGCTTGTTAATTAGCTGTTAAAATCGTTCTTAATATCTTGCTAAAGTTTAGAAAAATCGACTGGTTTTAAAGTGGTAATGCGGTTTGATTTTTATACTTTTACCAAAATTTAAAACACAATAAGATGTTATCAGTTTCTAATTTATCGGTTCAATTTGGAAAACGTATTTTGTTCGACGATGTGAACACGAAATTCTTTGATGGAAATATTTACGGAGTAATTGGTGCTAATGGTGCTGGAAAATCGACCTTCTTAAAAATTATTTCAGGAAAAATGGATCCTACTTCTGGTCAAGTTCACTTGGAATCAGGTAAAAGAATGTCTGTTTTAACGCAAGAACACAATGCTTACGATGAATTTCCTGTTTTAGAAACCGTAGTAATGGGAAACAAGGAATTATTTTCCATTAAAAAAGAAATTGATGCTTTGTATGCTGATTATACGGATGAGAATGCAGATAAAATTGGTGAATTGCAAGTGCGATTTGAGGAAATGAATGGTTGGAATGCAGATGCAGAAGCAGCAGCAATGTTATCTAATTTAGGTATTTCTGAAGAGCATCATTTTTCGTTAATGCAAGACTTAGATGGAAAACAAAAAGTACGTGTCTTATTAGCTCAAGCAATTTTTGGGAATCCAGATGTATTAATTATGGATGAGCCAACAAACGATTTGGATTTTGAAACTATTACTTGGTTAGAAGGTTTCTTGGCAAATTATGATAATTGTGTAATTGTGGTCTCTCATGACCGTCACTTTTTAGATTCGGTTTGTACACATATTTCTGATATTGATTTTGGAAAAATAAATCATTATTCTGGAAATTATACATTTTGGTATGAATCTAGTCAATTAGCAGCAAAACAAAGAGCACAGCAAAATAAAAAGGCAGAAGATAAGAAGAAAGAGTTAGAAGAATTTATTCGTCGTTTTTCTGCGAATGTTGCGAAATCAAAACAAGCAACTTCTCGTAAAAAAATGATTGAAAAATTAAATGTAGATGATATAAAACCATCAAGCAGAAGATATCCTGCAATTATATTTAAGAGCGATCGTGAAGCTGGTGATCAAATTTTGCAAGTTCAAGGTTTATCAAAAAAATTTGAAGACGAAACGCTTTTTTCAGGTATAGATATTAACTTGAACAAAGGAGATAAAGTGGCGCTAATTTCAAAAAACTCTAGAGCAGTAAGCGCTTTTTATCAAATTTTAACAGGAAATGAAAAAGCAGATTCAGGAAAATTTGATTGGGGAGTTACCACAACACAATCGTATTTACCTTTAGATAATTCTTCTTACTTTGAAAATGGAGAATTAGATTTGGTAGATTGGTTGCGCCAATATGCACAAACTGAAGAAGAGCGTGAAGAAGTTTTTATACGTGGTTTTTTAGGTAAAATGATTTTTTCTGGAGAAGAAGCGCTTAAGAAAAGTAACGTGCTTTCTGGAGGAGAAAAAGTACGTTGTATGTTGTCTAAAATGATGATGAAAAGAGCAAATATTTTGTTATTGGATGAACCAACAAATCACTTGGATTTAGAATCGATTCAGGCTTTAAACAACTCATTAACTAATTTTCCAGGTACTTTATTGTTAACAACTCATGATCACGAATTTGCACAAACCGTTGCAAATAGAATTATAGAATTAACGCCAAAAGGGGCGATAGACAGGTATTCTACTTTTGATGATTATCTAGATGATCCAAAGATTAAGGAATTGCGCGAGAAAATGTATTCGTAATTTTAAAAAAGAGACAAGACCACTGAGCTTTTAGAATCAGGAATCAAGACTTGATTGTGACTTTCTATAAAATATTTTTTTTAAATCTTTTAAACGTAAAGTTCGCAAAGATTTTTCGCAAAGTTCACAGAGTTTAATTGAAAAGTTCGCAAAGGTTTTATAACTCCTTTGCGACCTTTGCGTTTTGCTTTGCGACTTTGCGGTTATTTTAATTCTTCAAAGGACTAATAATCTTCACATCAGAAAAAGAAATTGCGCCACGAATTACACCATCAATACTCGTTTTTAATGCTTCAATCATTTGCATTTTTAATTGTGATTTATGGTAAATTAAACTTATTTCTCTTGCTGGTGGCGGACTCTTAAATTCCCGTAAGTGACTTTTGTCAACCTCATTTAAATCTAACGTGTGTAAATAGGGCAGAAGCGTCATTCCCAAACCTTCTTTGGTTAATTTTATTAAGGTATCAAAACTTCCACTTGCTAATTGAAACGATTTTTTATTGCCTGTTTTGAAAGATCTGCATAAATTAAACACACTTTCCTTGAAACAATGTCCGTCTTCTAGCAACAAAATATCGTCTATTTCTAATTCTTCTGGCGTAATAAACTTTTCTTTAAACAAGCGATGACTTTCTGGCACTAAACCAACAAATGGCTCGTAATATAGAGGTCTTTCTTTAATCGCTTCATTTTCTAAAGGAGTTGCAGCAATCGCAGCATCGATATGACCGTCAGTTAATTTTCTGATAATTTGTTCTGTAGTTATTTCTTCTATTAATAATTTTACTTTTGGATATTTTTTTGTAAAATTACTCAAAAACATTGGTAATAATGTAGGCATAACCGTTGGTATAATTCCCAATTTAAACTCGCCACCAACATAACCTTTGTGTTGATGGACAATGTCCATTATTCGGTTACTTTCTCCAACAATAATTTTTGCTTGATCTATAATTTTTTTTCCTATATCTGTAACTTCAATTGGTTTTTTTGACCTGTTAAAAATCTGAATTTTTAATTGTTCTTCCAATTTTTGAATCTGCATACTTAATGTAGGTTGTGTAACATAAGAATGTTCTGCCGCAACAGTAAAATTTCTATATTCTGCAACTGCTAAAACGTATTTTAATTGTGTAATTGTCATTTTATTAAATATTGATAAGTATTTTCGATAAAGATATTAAAACTATCAATATTAATTATAGTAAAAAGTATTAAATTTTTAATAAATTTGATGTAAATAAAAAATAGATATCATGGGAACAATAAGCATTGGATTAAATAAAAAAGATTCGCAAGAAATAGTATCAGAATTAAACATTTTGTTAGCAAACTTTCAAGTTTATTATCAGAATTTAAGAGGTATACATTGGAATATTAAAGGGAAAAATTTCTTTGATTTACACAATAAATTCGAGGAGTTATACACAGATTCTCAAGAAAAAATAGATACAATTGCAGAACGAATTTTAACATTACAAGGAACGCCTTTACACACTTTTGAAGATTACAGTAAGTTAGCAAAAGTTAATGTTGGCAAAAACATTTCTAACGATGTAAAAGCTGTTCAACTAGTTGTAGATTCTTTGGCAACTTTATTAGAAATTGAAAGAACAATTCTTGATTTATCAGATAAAAATGATGATGAGGGTTCAAATGCAATGATGAGTGATTTTATTGCAGAACAAGAAAAAACAATTTGGATGATGAATGCTTGGTTGGCATAAGTTGAAGTTGATGTAATTTCAGGTTTTAGAAATTAGCACTTTAAAACATGAATTACATACTTAACACTTAATTATTTTTTTAGATTTTTAATTTTAAGATGTAACTTAATTCCAAAAAATATCTGGATTAATGTAGAAAACGGTATCAATAAAGTAAAGCAACTTTTTTTTTGTTAATACATTTTCATCATGCAAGTCTTCTAAAATTATTCCCAAACTTGGATTATAGTAATCGTGATTTCGAATACTTATAAAACCATTATTATTTAAAAATTCTTTTACTTTTGTTAAATCTGTTAAGTCATCAGCTTTAGCAAATGATTGCTTTACAACAGTATAAAGCGTTTCGTTATTTTGTGAAAACCCTAATAACTGATAGGCAGTATCTGAAAAAAAGTAATTATTTAGTAATAAATTATAAAAATAGTCTTCCCAAGAAGCGTAATATATAGCATCATTAAGTTTGATTACATAGTTATCACCTTCGATGTAAACCTTTTGTTCAGCACCGCTTGAAATAAATTTACTTTCATCAATTTTATTTAAAAATAAGTTATGATTATTGGCAAAATCAATTAAACTATTTGCTTCTTCTTCTTTGTTCTGGTGTTTTTCTTTAGCCATTGGGCTTGCTCTTTTGCCACTTCTAATGTGATTGGTAATTGTTTGGATAAGTGCATCATGGCTAGAGCTGCTCTTTCCCGAAATGATATTTTGTAATTCATATTTAGTTTGATTTAAATTCACTATAACTTACTTTCCTTAAACTTATTCATTAAAATTTAAACATTAAGAATTACTCCAAAATTCTCTTTGTTTGTTTAATTCTTCCTCTTCTTTAGTTAATGCTTCCAAATCTTTAACGGACAATACCTTTAAAAATGAAGGATGTTGTTCTATTGCAAACTCGATTTTTGTTACAATATCTGCAATACATTCGTTTTCATAATCAATTTCTAAAGGTTCTTTTATAACCATAGATTGCAACACGTTTCGTTTTTTTATTAGTAACCCTTTTTTGTCAAAAGAACGTCTAAAACCATCAATTACAATGGGTACAACAATTGGTTTGTACGTTTTTATAATATGTGCCGTTCCTCTACGAATTGGTTTAAAGGGAGTAGTTGTTCCTTGCGGAAAAGTAATTACCCAGCCATCTTTTAATGCTTTACCAATGTTAGAAATATCAGAATTTTTAACCTGTCTGTTTACATCTTTTCCTTTGCTACGCCAAGTTCTATCAATAGAAATTGAACCTCCATAAGCTAATATTTTAGGTAAAATACCAGATTTCATGGTTTCTCCAGCAGCAACATAGTAAATATTCAATTTCGGATCCCAGATATAACCAAGTCCTTTAATGTTATCTTCTCTTCCTTTTAAAGCAGCGTTAAAAACATGAAACATTGCTGTTACATCTGCAAAATAAGTTTGATGATTAGAAATAAATAAGACATTTCTTTCAGGCAAATTTCTAATAACATCAGAACCTTCTATCTGTAAATTATTGAATTTACGGTATCTTCCATGAGATACAACCGCAAAAAGACGAATTATCCATTTCTTCAAAAATAAATAATGTCCAAAAGGATTCCTTTTAAATAAGGGCATTTATAATTAGTTTTAGTGAGTAAATTTACAAAAACTTATTTGTATTTTCAATTTTAAATAATTCTTTAATTTCGCTTAACATCATTGCAGTTGCTCCCCAAACTATTTTATTATTCAACAAAAAACAAGGAACTTCTACTTCTTTCATATACGAAGTATTTAAAATTCTGGTTGTTAGGTTCGCATTGTCTAACAAATCTGTTAATAAAACAGAAAATACCTCTTCTACTTCATAATTGGTTTTAAATAGAGGTTCATAATTACAAAAACTGATAAAGGGAGTTGCTAAAAAATTACTTGGCGGGATGTAAACATCAGTAATTTCCCTAATTATTTCAATTTCGTTTTTTGAAATGCCAACTTCTTCAAAAGTTTCCCGTAATGCGGTTTCTTCTAAATTTTTATCATTTACATCTAATTTACCTCCAGGAAAACTAATTTGGGCAGAATGTGTTCCTTTATATGTGGCTCTTTCTGTTAGTAAAAAACAAGTTTCGTTATTTTTATTCGGATAAAAAAGCGCTAAAACGGCTGCTTTTCTTGGATTCTGAATAGTTATATTATTTTCATCATATCGTTTTCTTAATTCTGGTGCAAGCGTGAATTGCGCATTTAATCCGCCAAGCGGAATTGTTTTAAAATGATTTATTTTGGATTTAAATTCAGAAAACTGCATAAATTATTCTTGTTTTACAAACTTATTGAATAAATTTAGAAACTAAAATTTTTGGCTTGTATTTTGTACTATAAAGTTCAATGAAAAAAAAATATACTAAATTAATTCTTGGAATCATATTCGATTTAATTGGATATTCTTCTTTCTTTTTTCCTCCAATTGATTTTGTTTGGGCGCCACTTTCTTCATTTATAATTCTGAAAATGTACAAAGGAAATAAAGGTAAATATGCAGCTATATTTAGTTTTGTAGAAGAAATATTACCTTTCACAGATGTGATTCCCACTTTTACAATTATGTGGTTTTATACGAATTATTCAAAAAAGAAAACGGAAGAAATTTAATCTTCATTTTTAAAAAGAAAACCCAAACCTAAACGAGAAAGCATTTTCTTTTCAAAATTCCAAAAGAATTTAAATTGCCCAAAAACCCAACCAACGAGTGGTAAAGTGATTTGATAAATAGGGAAAATTAGAAGAACCCTCAATGGGATATAAATCCAAAGACTTGTGGTTTCTGAAGAAATTCCAATAAACTCAGTAACAGGTTTTGCTACAAAAGTTGCAAAAGAACCGTTAATAGCAAAGACAATAAATATAAGTATTAGTTGTAAATTAGTTGTAATTCCCCAACGTTCCTTTAATTTTTCCATAATGCAAAATTAGGTACAATAAAAAAGCCGAACAAATATTCGGCTTTGTATTTTTAAGTGATTTATTTCCCGAACAATTCACAGAATAATTGAGCTAAATTAACAATTCAATTTTTTTCAATATACAAATTTATTCGGCTGACTATTTTAATCAAATTTTAATTTTTTTTTTTACCTTTGAAGAATATTAATTATTCAAATTAAATAAATGAAGAAACTAGCGTTGCATTGGAAAATTATCATTGGTATGGTACTCGGTATCATTTGGGCTCTAGTATCTAGTTCAATGGGGTGGAGTGCTTTTACCATTAATTGGATTGATCCTTTTGGTACGATATTCATTAATTTACTGAAATTGATAGCCGTTCCTCTAGTTTTGTTTTCTATAATTGGTGGTGTTGCAAATATTGGTGATCCCACTAGTTTAGGAAGAATGGGCGGAAAAACTTTAGGTATTTATTTACTAACAACCATTATGGCTATTTCTTTAGGCTTATTATTGGTTAATACGTTTAAACCTGGAAAATTAATTGACAAACAAAGTAGAATAGACAACAGAATTAGTTATGAGATCTGGGCAGATTCTCAAGGTTATAAAATAAAAGATGGTATAAATTATCTGCAAAAACCTGAATTTTTTAAGCGTGCTCAAGAAATATCAGAATTATCTAAAAGTGAATTGAAAGAAGCTGCAGTAAATGATAAAATGGAAGCGGTTAAAAAAAGCGATGATACAACTCCTTTACAACCATTGGTTGATATTGTTCCCAGTAACTTTTTTTATGCGCTATCAAATAATGGTTTAATGCTTCAAATTATCTTTTTTGCTATTTTTTTCGGAGTTTGTTTACTATTTATTCCTTCAAACACATCAAAACCCGTTGTAGATCTAGTGAATAGTATTAACGAGGTATTTCTAAAAATGGTAGACATTGTAATGCAAGCTGCGCCATTCTTTGTGTTTGCTCTTTTGGCAGGAGTAGTAAGTAAAATGGCGGGGGATGATATTGGAAAAGTAATCGAAATTTTTAAAGGTTTAGGTTGGTATACGTTAACTGTTTTGGTAGGATTATTATTAATGATCTTTGTTATTTATCCTATTATATTAAAAGCATTTGTTAAAAAAATTCCTTATAAAGGGTTTTTTAAGGCGATGAGTCCTGCACAAACGTTAGCATTTTCTACTTCTAGTAGTGCAGCAACACTTCCTGTAACTATGGAATGTGTGGAACAAAATCTTGGTGTAAATAAAAAAGTGAGTAGTTTTGTTTTGCCAATCGGAGCAACAGTAAATATGGATGGAACAAGTATGTACCAAGCTGTTGCGGTAGTGTTTTTAGCCCAGTTGCACATGATAGATTTAACTATAGGTCAACAATTAACAGTTGTTCTTACTGCTACTTTAGCTTCCATAGGTTCTGCAGCCGTGCCAAGTGCAGGTTTAGTGATGCTTATTATTGTACTAGATTCTGTAGGATTAAATCCCGCTTGGATCGCAATAATTTTTCCAGTCGATAGAATTTTAGATATGTTTAGAACTGTTGTAAACGTAACAGGAGATGCCACGGTTTGTTCAATTATTGCAGATGGAGAAAACATGTTAGATTATAAGGATCCTAAAAGCCCTTCAGATACTTTTGAACTAGATTCATAAATAATAAATAAAAATTTTAATAGTATATAATATGAAAAACATAGCAGTTATTGGTGCAGGAACAATGGGAAATGGAATTGCTCATACCTTTGCACAATTTAATTACAACGTACAACTAATTGATATTTCACAAGATTCATTAGATAAAGGAATCGCAACTATTTCCAAAAATCTGGATAGAATGGTCGCAAAAGAAAAGATTTCTGAAACGGATAAAAAACAAACGTTGTCAAATATTAAAACGTATACTTCTGTTAAAGAAGGTGTAAAAAATGCGAGTTTAGTAATTGAAGCAGCAACAGAAAATTTAGAGTTAAAACTTAAAATCTTTAAAGAATTAGATGAAGTTTGTGCAGAAGATATAATTCTGGCTACAAATACATCGTCAATTTCTATTACGCAAATTGCAGCAGTTACTAAAAGAGCCGATAAAGTAATTGGGATGCATTTTATGAATCCTGTACCAATTATGAAATTGGTAGAAATAATTCGTGGTTATAATACTTCGGATGAAGTGACAAACTTAATTGTAGATTTATCTAAAAAAATCGGGAAAACGCCAACGGAAGTAAATGATTATCCTGGTTTTGTGGCAAACCGAATTTTAATGCCAATGATCAACGAATCGATTGAAACCTTATTTAATGGAGTAGCGGGAGTTGAAGAAATTGATACCGTTATGAAATTAGGAATGGCACACCCGATGGGACCACTGCAATTAGCAGATTTTATTGGTTTGGATATCTGTTTGTCTATTTTAAATGTAATGTATGACGGATTCAAAAATCCTAAATATGCACCCTGTCCATTGTTAGTAAATATGGTTATGGCTGGAAAATTAGGTGTAAAATCTGGTGAAGGTTTTTATGATTATTCAGAAAATAGAAAAGCAGAAATGGTTGCTAAACAGTTTTCTTAATTTATTTTGGTCAAAAAATTACTATTCTGTTTTTTATTTTTCGGATTAGCAACTTCGGTCTTTAGTCAAAGTAAAATTGTTCCAAAAAAAATTGGATTTCTGTACAATTTCGGAAATGAGAATAATTTTTTATTTGATGATGAAGATTATTTTTACACCACAAAAATTTTTAAAGGTCAACTTTTTTATGATTTATATAATTTTGAGAAAGTTGACTTTTTATTAATAGTACAAACACAATTTCAGTCGATAAAACATCAATTATTAAATGAACAGTTTGTTACGCCAGATGAAGAAAATTATTTAGAAAAAAGAGCGAGATACACCAAACTCAAAAGACTTAATTTATATTCATTAGAATTCGGATTATCATCAAAGATTAAATTTTTAAAACGATTTTCATTTGACACAACCATTGGTTTAGGATTCAGTTATATTGATGAAACTACAGAACGTTTAGCTGCCGGTTTTACATTTATTGAAAATTTATCTGTCGGTTTTACTTACAAAACCTCTAAAAGAACCTCTTTATATGTTGGCGGAAATGTTGGTCATGTTTCTAATTTTGATTTTCAAGAACCAAATGACGGATATAATATTTTGGGTTTTGAGGTTGGTTTTCAATATGTTTTAAAATAAATTAGAATTACTATTTATAGTTTATTAAAGTTATTTTTGTTATTTGCACTTCGTTTTATAGTTTATTTTCAATATTTAAGATTAAATAACATCTCGATACAATTTTGCAAAAAAGCAAAACCACTCGATGTGACAGTATTTTTACTATACCTTAAAATAGATATTTTCAATTTGAATTGTTTTTATGACGAAGAAAAAAATATATAGACAATACGTAAAAAACTTGAAAATAACTTAATAATTATAGATGCGTTTTTTATTTGATTCTTTTAGATTTGAAGCAAAAAAAAACAGCAGTTAAAACTGCTGTCTTTAAATTGAATTTAATCAATGCTTAATTTTTCTTTTCTTCGTCTTTTTTGGCTTTATTCCAAACTTTGATTTCATTATCTTTGGTCAACCCTTCTAAAACTTCAACATTTACACCGTCAGAAAGGCCTAATTTTATTTCTTTCTTCTCGAATGTACCATCACCTTTTTTTATCTCCACATATGGATTTTCTGTTTTTTTATCGAAACGCAACAATCCTTCTTTAATTGCTAAAACGCTATCTTTTTGTTCTAAAACAATGTTTGCATTTGCGCTGTAACCTGCTCTAATAAAATTATCATCATCTAGCGTTACATTTGCTTTAATTTTGAATTGTACCGCACCAGCAACATCAGTTCCTTTTGGAGCAATGAAGTTCAGTTTTGCTGGGTATTTTTTATTTTCAATCGCAGCTAAAGAAATATTAATATCCGTTCCTTTTATTAATTTTCCAACTTCAGATTCATCAACCTGACCTTCAAAAATCATTTTTGTCATGTCTGCAATAGTTGCAATTGTAGTACCAGCGTTAAAATCGTTGGCTTGTGTAACTTGATATCCTTCTTTAACAGGAATTTCAATAATCATGCCTGATGCAGTTGCTCTAATATCTGTATTTGTAGTGGATCCCAATCCTGCGGTAGAACCTTTTCTAATAATATCTAAATCTGATTTTGAATTAGACAAAGACAATTTAGAATTGTTGTAATTTAATTCTGATGTCTCAAAATCTTGACGTGAAATCACTCCTTTTTCAAATAAACTCTTATTTCTATCAAAAGAAATTTTAGCATTTTCAAAAGTTAATTGTGCATTTTTTAAACGTCCGTTTGCACTGTTTAATGCTTGCACATTTGGTACAATTTTTACGGTTGCAATTAAATCCCCCACTTTTACAACTTGCCCTTCTACGGCAACAACTTTATCTATAATTCCTGCAATTTGTGGTTTAATTTCTACTTCTTCTTTAGGTATAATTGTTCCAGTTGCTACTGTTTTTTTAACAATACTTGTTATAAAAGGTTTTTCTGTTTCATATTCTATAATACTTGATTTGTTCTTTTTACCGAACCAAATTAGTGCGATTACAAATAGAACTGCTATAATTGCTAAAATAATTTTTGCTTTTTTACTCATGATTTGATTAATTGTTATTGTTGATTTTTTTTATTCGTCTCTCAATGCTTCAATTGGTTTTACTACTGTCGCCATATGCGCTGGTATTAAACCTATTAATGTACCTAAAATAATTAAGGTTACAAATGCTATTAATATGATGGGTATGTTTACTGTTGGGTTTACCAATGCGGCATCTGGATCTCCACTTACCATAGAATCAATTATGTATAAAACTAATCCACCTAAAATAATTCCTAACATTCCAGCAACTGTGGTTAAAAATACAGATTCTAATATAATTTGTTGACGGATACTTTTTGGTGTTGCACCTAATGCGCGTCTTATTCCTATTTCTTGTGTTCTTTCTTTTACAGTAATTAATAAGATATTTCCAATAGCAAAAACGCCTGCGATTAATGTTGCAATACCAACAAACCAAGTTAAAAACTGCATTCCTATTAAAAAACCGGTGACTTTACCAATTTCTTTACCTAAATTAACACTTCCAAAAGCTCTATTATCATCTGGATGCACTTTGTGTAAGTTTTTCAGCGTCAGTAAAATATCTGCTTCCATTTGCTCAATATCTACACCTTCATTTGCAGTAATCATCATCCAATCTACTTTATTTGCTGTGTTGTAAACGCGCTGAAATGTTGTAAACGGAATGTAAGCAGTTTCGCCGTCAAAATCGATAGTAGTAGAAGGTTCATATACACCAATTACTTTATAACTGATGTTATTAATATTTACATATTGACCGATAGGATATTCATCTTTTTCAAACAATTGAATATATATTTCTTTCGAAATGACACAAACTTTTGCAGTCGAATTGATATCGTTATCATTCAAAAAACGACCGTAAATCAATTTTTTCTTCTGAATTTGATCCAAAATTGGGTAATCTCCACTAACCTTAAAACTACCAGATTTAAAATCTTTCGTAATCAAATTATTGGTTTGATTTCTTGGAGCTAATAATTTAATTTCATCAGCATATTCTCTGTTTAACGCTTCAATATCATTAAAATCAAGACTAAAACTTCTACCTTCTTGGAAACCTTTGAATGGTGTATCTGTAGATTGTGTCCAAACAAAAACACTGTTTGTAGCAAAATTTCCAAACAAGCGGTTAAAACCATTTTCCATTCCTCTTGCAGCACCTAATAAAACGACTAACAAGAAAATTCCCCATAAAACACCAATAATAGTAATACCGGTTCTTACTTTATTTTTACGAATACTTCCGTAAATTTCTTGCCATGTATCTGAATCAAATAAAAATTTCATTTTAGTCTGCTCTTAATGCTACGATTGGTTTGATTCCTGCTGCTCTTTTTGCTGGTAAATAGGCTGCAATTAATCCCGATAAAATTAAAACTATCGTTGCGGCTATTACAATTTCTATACTTACACTTGGGTCTTTTATAAAATATTTTTCTAAACTACTCCCAATTGCACTTAAAATATAGGTTCCTAAAGTCAAGCCAACATAACCTGCAATAGTGGTAATTAAAACAGATTCTTGCACAACCATACCAACAATTGACGATGGTTTTGCACCCAATGCTTTTCTAATTCCGAATTCTTTTGTTCTCTCTTTTATTATAAAAATCATAATATTACTAATTCCTATAATTCCTGCAACTAAAGTACCTGAACCAATAACAATTACTAATAAATATAAAATTGCCATAAACTGACCAATACCTTGATTGGCTTCTGCCATATTTCTAATAGATAAAGCACTTTGATCGTCTGGATGAATATTTAATTTATTTCGTAAATCACGTTCTAACTGATTTCCAAAAGATAAAGCAGCATCCAAACTTAAATCTGGGTTGTAGCCAATATTCATTTCACTTATGTAGTCATTGTTTCCATAAATCATTTGTGCAGTTGTCACTGGCATATAAGCAATTCTTTCTTCGTTATCTCCTCCATCATCAGAAAAAATACCAATAATTTGATAAGATAATCCGCTTACATTGACTCTTTTACCAATTGCTGGTTTTTCACCAAACAAATCTTCTTTTATTAACCTACCAATAACAATTACTTTCGATTTTTCTTTTAAATCTCTGTTATTCAAATACCTACCTTCATCAATTAACGTTTTTTCCAAAAATTGATGGTCTGGATGAACGGCTCTTAAACTATAACTTCCTGTTTCGTTTCTGTTAGTAATAGTTACATTTTTATAAATTCTGGCTGTTTGATATTGAATCTTATCTCCATATTCTTCGCCAACATAATTGTATTCATCGTTGGTTAATTGAATATTTCTTCCAGATTGCAAACCTTTGTATGGTTTTGTTGTAGTACGCACACGCACAAACATAGAATTCATGGCATCATCTACAAAAGCATCTTTAAATGTATTGCTTAATCCATTTACAACTCCAAAAAGTAATGTGAATAATAAAATCGCAAAAGTAACCGTAAAACCAGACATTACAGAACGTAATCTGTTTTTATTAATGCTTTGAAAAATTTCTCTCCAACGATCTATATCAAACATTTTTTATATTGCTTTTGGCTGAATGTTATATTCGTCACTAATAATCACACCGTCTTTTAAACGAACCACTCGTTTGGTTTGTGATGCTATTTCTTCTTCGTGCGTAATTACAAAAACGGTCATTCCTTCGTCATTAATTTCTTTTAGTAAACCCATAACTGAATCTGATGTGGTAGAATCCAACGCACCAGTTGGTTCATCTGCCAAAACTACTTTTGGTTTCGTAACTAGCGCTCTAGCAATTGCTACACGTTGTTTTTGTCCTCCAGAAAGTTCATTTGGTAAGTGATTTGCCCATTGTTTTAAACCTACTTTTTCTAAATAATCCATAGCTACTTCTAAACGTTCTTTACGTTTCATTCCTTTATAATATAAAGGAAGTGCCACATTTTCTAAAGCAGTTTTGTAGGAAATTAAATTGAACGACTGAAAAACGAATCCTAAAAATTTATTTCTTAAGATTGCAGCTTTCTTTTCATTCATGTCTTTAATCAACTGTCCATTCAAGTAATAATTACCTTCATCATGCGTATCTAAAAGACCAACAATATTTAATAAAGTCGACTTTCCTGAACCAGAGGAACCCATAATAGATACAAATTCGCCTTCTTTTATATGTAAATTTAATCCTTTTAAAACGTGTAAAGATTCTTTTCCAATAGGATAGGATTTGTGTAGGTCTTCTATTTTAATCATCAGTTAATTTTTTGTATTAAAAGTAAAGTACTTGCTTTTTGTTGATATTAATTTTATGTTAAAAAGCCAAATATTTACACTTTAAAAACATAAGACGCTTATAAGAAAATAATGTTACATAATTTTTCAAAAAATTTAAGCTTATTTTTGTACTATATATTTAAAACGATGGAAATAAAGTTGAATTTACCAAAAAATAAAAAAATAATTCTTTTCGATGGTGTTTGTAACTTATGTAATTCTTCGGTGCTTAAAGTGATTCATCAAGATGATAAAAATCAGTTTATGTTCTGCGCCTTACAGTCAGAAACAGGAAAGAAAATTCTTGATTTTTTAAAGATTGATACAAAAAAAACAGATTCTATTATTCTGTATGAACCTGGTGAAGCGTATTACATAAAGTCTGAAGCTGCGTTGCAAATTATGAATCATTTTGGTGGATTCTGGAAACTCACACAAATTTTTACATTACTACCAACATCTTTAAATAATGCTGTGTATGATTTTATTGCCAAAAACAGGTACAAATGGTTTGGTAAAAAAGAAAGTTGTATGATTCCTACTCCAGAATTAAAAGCTAAATTTTTAAATTAGTTGAATGATTGATATAAAAATAGAATGTGTCATTTTTGATATGGATGGTGTAATTATAGACACAGAATTATTACATAGAAAAGCATATTTTAATACGTTTAAATCACTAAATATTAATGTCACCGAAGAACTGTACTCTTCTTTTACAGGCTCTTCAACAATAAACACTTTTGAGCAAATTGTAACTCATTTTAAATTATCAAACAATCCAGCTGATTTAGTCTTGCAAAAAAGAGCATTTTATGTGGATTTGTTTGAAAACGATCCCGATTTACATCTAATTGATAGCGTTTTAGAGATTATTCAGTATTTTCATCAGAAAGGAATACTATTAGTTTTGGCATCTTCTTCTGCGAAAGTAAACATTGACAGAGTTTTCAAACGATTCGATCTGGATAAATACTTCGTTGCAAAAATAAGTGGAGCAGATTTAAAAGCATCCAAACCACATCCAGAAATTTTTGAGAAAGCAGCACTGTTGGGAAAAACAGCAAAAGAAAATTGCATTGTCATTGAAGATTCAGATAACGGAATTACAGCTTCCAACAAAGCAGGAATTTTTGCAGTTGGTTATATTAGTAAACATTCTGAATTACAAACACTAAAAGGAGCAGATCTAGTTATTAGTGATTTTGGGGAAATCAAGGCTTGGATTTAGTGTCTTAAAATCAATGTTTTGCTAGTTTCAATAAAAAAATAAAAATATGAATCAAATGCGATTTAATTAAAAAGACTTGGCAGAAATTGTTGGTTTTAAGAGCAGAGTTAGTGAAATTCTTAATAAAAACAGAAAACTTACTTTAGATATGATTCGTAAATTAAACACCAAACTTAATATCCCTACTCATGTTTTAATTCAAGATTATTAATTAATCAAAAAATAAAAATAATTTGGATAGATATAATTTTCTTTTCATTAAAAAACTTCAATTCAAAATCAATTTAAAAGTTTCTTCAAAATAGCAAAAGTCTCTTTTTCAATAGAATCAATAGTGCCATCAGCAAAAAATATTTTTTTTACGTTTTGGAGGATTTCATTTTTTCTGTTGAATGATAAATCATTTTCAGATAAGAAAGTAGTTATCTTTTTTAATGAAGTTTCTGGAGAATCCTTTAGTATTTCATGGTAAATTACATCAAACTCATCTTTGTTAAATTGACTTAATAATACTTGTAGTTCTTTTAAAGATTCTTGTAAATTACAATGTGCTGCATAAATTAATACATATATTTCAAAATCTTTTTCTGTCCAGTTTTCCATATTAAATTTCTATTGGTAAATTAGTATTGCTTCCCCATTCTGTCCAAGAACCATCATAAACACTAGTGTTTTTATAACCTGCTACTACTGCAGAAAAGTTTAAAATACTTGCTGTAATTCCTGACCCGCAGGTAAATATCATCTTTCTATTTTCTGGATTTAATTTCGAGAAAATTTGTTGGATTTCTTTTGCCGATTTTAATTTAGTTTCATTCAATACCAATTCATAAGGTAAACTTTTCGAGTTTGGTATTCGCCCGCTTTTGCTATCATTTCTTGGTTCTGGTTCTGTTCCAAAAAACCGTCCAGAAGAGCGAGCATCTAAAATTAAAAAGTCTTTATTTTTTGAAGCGGATAAAACATCCGCAGTAAAAACAAGTTTATTTGGATTATAATCGACTTTAAAATCTCCTTTTGAAATTGTTGTTTTCGTCGGGTTTTCAACAGGATAATTTTTTGCTTTCCAACCTGGCAGTCCGTCATTTAAAACGGCAATATTTGTAAACCCCATTAAGGAAAACATCCACCAAACTCTTGGCGATGAATAAACACCCAAATCGTCATAAACAATAATAGAGCTTTTTCTATTTATTCCTAATTCTTGTGCTTTCAATTCGAATTTTACTGGTGATAAAACAGTATTCGGGAAAGGAGCATCAGTATCTGAAAACTCGTTTTTTAAATCGATAAAACGAGCATTTTTGATTTGTGTTTTATCCGAAGAAATTGTGTTTTTTGAATTTATATTCGGAATTGTAGCATCCAAAATAATTAAATTTTCATCAGTCAGGTTTTCAAACAGCCAATCAACAGAAACTAAAATACTAGTAATTTTTAAAGCCATATTGTATCCATTAAAACTTTATAAATAAATTATTTAATCAACTTTAAAACAATCCATAATTTGTTGTGCTACACGCAATGCATTTGTGCCATGCTTTAGGGTAACAACAGGTTCTGTATCATTTATAATTGCATCAGCAAACGATTCTAATTCATCTAAAATAGCATTATTTGGTGTGATTTCTGGATTATCAAAATAAATTTGTTTTTTAGTGCCTTCTGCATTTTGCAAAATCATTGCAAAATCATCTGGATTTTCAGGCGCATTTTTCATTCTTACAATTTCTGATTCCTTACTCAAAAAGTTAACAGAAATATAAGCATCACGTTGAAAAAAACGTGATTTACGCATGTTTTTCATCGAAATTCTGCTTGCCGTTAAATTAGCAACACAACCATTTTCGAATTCAATTCTAGCATTTGCAATATCTGGCGTATCAGAAATTACAGCAACTCCACTTGCATGAATATTTTTTACGGGCGAATCTACCACACTCAAAATAATATCAATATCGTGAATCATTAAATCCAACACTACAGGAACATCCGTTCCTCTTGGGTTAAATTCTGCTAATCGATGCGTTTCAATAAACATTGGCGAATCAATTGCATCTTTTACAGCGGTAAAAGCTGGGTTAAAACGCTCTACATGACCAACTTGTCCTTTAACGTGTTTTTGACTTGCCAAAGTTCTAATCGCTTCTGCTTCTAAAACAGTTTTTGTAATTGGCTTTTCTATAAAAATATGACAACCATTTTCTATGGCTAATTTTGCGCATTCAAAATGAGATAATGTTGGGGTAACAATGTCAACAACTTCAACTTGTTTTAGTAAAGATTCCATATCAGAAAAAGATTTGTAGCCAAATTCTTCAGAAACTTTTTTACTATTTTCTTCTGATGGATCAAAAAAACCAATCAATTCATATTTTTCTGATTGTTGTAGTAATTTTAAATGAATTTTCCCCAAATGACCAGCGCCAAGAACACCAACTTTTAACATTTTTTTCGTTTTTTAGTTTGTCTCCTCGAGCGCAGTCGAGAAGTAAAATAAATGTTTACGACTGCGCTCGAACTAACATTAAGATGAAAAGATCATCACAAACAAAGATACGATTTTAGATGAATTTAATTAGATTTATTACTACTTTTAAACTTCAGAAATTACTCAAAATTGAAAGATACAGCCAAACATCAAGGACTCCGAAATCATTTAGCTAATGTTTTAAAAGACAAAGGTATTACAGATGAAAAAGTATTAAAAGCAATTCGTAATATTCCGCGTCACTTGTTTATTGATTCGAGTTTTGAATCGCACGCATATCAAGATAAAGCGTTTCCTATTTTGGCGAATCAAACAATTTCACAACCTTATACTGTTGCATTTCAATCGCAAATTTTAGAAGTTAAACCAGACGATAAAATTCTAGAAATTGGCACAGGTTCTGGGTATCAAACCGCTGTTTTGTTAGAGTTAAAAGCGGAAGTGTATTCGATAGAAAGACAAATTCAACTATTTAAAAAAACGTCATTATTATTACCAAAATTAGGTTACAGAGCAAAAAAGTTGATTTTTGGTGACGGTTATATTGGTTTACAATCTGAAGCTCCGTTCGATAAAATAATTGTCACAGCTGGCGCACCTTTTGTTCCGAATCCACTTTTGGCACAATTAAAAATAGGAGGGAAGTTGTTAATTCCTGTTGGCGATAAAAAACAAATTATGACGTTATTTATTAGAAAATCTGAAAACGAATTTGATAAAGAAGAGTTGGGTGATTTTGCTTTTGTACCAATGTTAGAAAAGAAAAATTAAGGTTTTATTTTTCCAGTAGATCCGTTCTTACTTGGTGTTAATTCGTAAACCAAATTTGCTTCAAGATGTTCAACTTTTCTATGCGAAACAAAAATAATAGTTGTTGTGTTTTCTTTCGCAATTTTATTGATTAAAGCCACAACTAAAGCAGTTCCTTGCGTATCTAAATTGATTAAAGGTTCGTCTAAAATTAGTAAAGGCGGATTTTTAACCATCGCTCTAACTAGTAAAATTAAGCGTTGTTTAGTAATTGAAACATCCTTAAAATTCTTATTCGTATCGCTTTCTAAATCTAAAACGCGTAACCATTCTCTCGCATTATTTTTTTGCAAAGTTGATGGCGTTTTATACAAACCAATACTATCAAAAAAACCAGACAGTATAATATCAAGTACAGTAACTCTTCTTTGAAATAATTCTAAAATTGAAGGACTAAAATAGCCAATTTTTTGTTTGATGTCCCAAACACTTTCGCCAGAACCTTTTTTCTTACCAAATAAATAAACGTCTTGATTGTATGCTTTGCTGTTGTTTCCATAAATCATCGATAAAATGGTTGATTTTCCTGAACCATTTGCGCCAATTAATTGCCAGAATTCGTTTTTATTCACGCTCCAATTGATGTTTTTTAAAATTTGCGAATCGTCGTAAGCAACATCTACATTTTTTAATGAAATTAAAATCTCTGGAATATTTTCGTAAAAATGAATTGGTTTTGGAATTTTTACATTGAAAAAAATCTCTTTTTCTTGGTAATTTTCAATCAGATTTATGGCAATAATTTCATCATTTTTAATTTCTAGAAAATGTGTAATTACGGGTAAAATCTCCTCTTTTCTATTAAAAATTTGAATAAAACTGACACCTTTAGCTACTTGATTAAGTCGTTCCTTAATTTCAAATACAGAATTTGTATCTAAACTTTCAAACGGATTTTCTAACACTAAAAAATCAGCTTTTTGATTGATTAAAAACGCTAATAAAGCTTTTTTTTGTTCGCCACTAGATAAAGAACGAATAGTTCTATTATTTTCTAAAGAGATATAGTTTTCACCGAATTTATTTTCTTTTTCTATAAAATTTTCTAAAACAGAATTGGAAAATAGCAATCCTTTTTTATTGTGCAATTGAGGAATGGAACTTTCTCCACGTAGAATATTTTTTATGATTTTACTTTTAGATGAAAGATCTTCATTTTTAATTGCAAAATAAATTTTCGCTTTTTTTTCTTGCACTTAATAATTTTTTTTACTTTTTGAATACTGAATACTGAATACTGAATACTGAATACTATTTACTAACCACTAAAAACTAACTACTATTTTTCCGCTCTATACCAATATCTTGTTTTTCCGAATAAAGAAATACCGACATAGCCGCGTAATTTCAGTTTGTTATTTTCCATTAATTGAATATAACATTTATAAATTTTACCGTTTCTTGGATCTAAAATTTCTCCTTTAGACCATTCGTCACCTTTTTTTTCTAAACCAGTTAAAATGTCTAATCCTAAAATAGGTTTGTCTTTGTTTTCTCCATTGCAATTTTGGCAAATCGGATTTTTAATTTTTTTATTCAAAATTTCAATCACTTTTGCATACGCCTTTCCTTCTTTTTCATAAACTTCAATAACGGAATCTACTTTACCTGTATTTTCATTTTTCGCATGCCATTTCCCAAAAATAGTTTGCGAATGAATTGAAATTGATATTGTTAAGATTAGAATTGTAAAAAGTATATTTTTCATGGATTTATTTTAAAGTAGCTGTCAGTTAAAGTCTTTGCTTTTGATTTAAATGAAAAAAGGAAAAACAACGAGATTCTGTTTTAAAAGACCTCGAGAAATTTCGATGAAAAACCGAAATCATACGAAGTGAATTATTATATTTATTTTAGACATTTAAACGAATAAACAATGAAATATTTTTATCTACGCATTCTGCGCATCAAAATTAGCATCCCATTTTCCTTGAACGCGCATCACTTGCTCAATTACATCACGCACGCAACCTTCGCCACCATTTTTGTTGGAAATATATTTAGAAACCGCTTGAATTTCCACAACTGCATCGTTAGGACAAGTTGGCATTCCAACAATATTCATTACAGGAAAGTCTGGAATGTCATCGCCCATATATAAAACGTTTTCTGAATTCAAATCGTATTTTTTCACCAATTCTTTGTATTTTTCAGTCTTGTTATGAGCGCCTAAATAAATATCTGAAATTCCTAGATTAGCTAATCTTGTCTTTACGCCTTCGTTTGTTCCGGCAGAAATTATGCAAACCCGGTAACCAGCATTTACAGCGGTTTTCAAAGCATAACCATCTTTAATGTTCATGTGTCTTATCATTTCGCCGTTAGACAAAACAGTGACCATTCCGTCTGTTAAAACACCATCAACATCAAAAATAAACGTGTCGATTTGTGGCAAATATTCTTTATAACTTTTCTCCATTTTGGATTGATTTTGTAAGGATTTTATAAATTTCTTGTTGATTACTATTCAGTAGTTGTAAATGATTTTCAATCGTTTTTTTGTCGTTTCTGATTGCTGGTCCAGTTTGTGCTTTTTCTGGTGATGAATTTTTAATTTTTTCTGATGTTTCTTTAATCAAAGGCAACAAAACTTCAAACGGTACATTATTCTTTTGGCAAATATCATTCCCAATTTTATATAAATGATTGGTGAAGTTATTTACAAAAACTGCCGCTAAATGCAAACTTTTACGTTGTTCAGAATTGACAAAATAAACCTTTTCTCCAATCGATTTTGCCAATTGTTCTAATAAATTCAAATCGGTTTTATTTTCTGCTTCCAAACAAAACGGAACTTCATTAAAAGCGACTTCTACATCTTTTGAAAATGTTTGCAACGGATAAAAAACTCCTTTTCTAGTTGAGTTTTTTAATGAATTTAAAGTGGCATTTCCAGCAGTATGAACAACAAAAGTATTATTTATTTTTGATGAAACTTCACTAATTGCATCATCAGAAACAGCGATAATGGACACATCCGCGTTCGGAATTTCATTCAAGTTTCTTGAACTGATTTTAGTCACATTTATTCCATCAGCTTTTAAAAAAGCAGCGTATAAATGTGTGGCAACATTCCCATTTCCAATTAATACTATTGAAATCATCGCACGAAGATATTAAAATTTATGTGATTGATAAAAATGGTTTTCTTAAATTCGCCTCAAAGATATTTAAAAATGAAAGATTCCAAAAAACTAGGGATAAACACAACCTGCGTTCACGTTGGTGAAGTAAAAGATGAACAATTTAAAGGTGTAGTTTCGCCCATTTACATGGCAACAGCGTACGCTTTTGACGGGGTTGACGTGAAACGTTATCCACGTTATTTTAACACGCCAAACCAAGAAATGTTGTGTAAAAAAATTGCAGCTTTAGAAAAGACTGAAGATGCAATGATTTTTGGATCTGGAATGGCAGCAATTAGCACCGCATTATTTGCATTTCTAAAAACTGGAGATCATGTAATAATTCAGCAAGTAATTTATGGCGGGACTTACAATTTAATTATTACCGAATTTGATAAATATGGCATTGAATATTCTTTTACAGAAAGTGATCAAATAGAAGATTTTAAACCACTTATCAGAGACAACACAAAGGTAATTTATATAGAAACTCCGTCAAATCCGTTATTGGGAATTACAGATATTAAAGCGATTACTGATTTAGCAAAGCAACATAAAATTATCACGATGATTGATAATACATTTGCTTCACCAATTAATCAGAATCCTGCCGATTTTGGAATTGATATTGTATTACATTCAGCTACAAAATATATGGGTGGTCATTCAGATATTTCTGCTGGGGCAATTGCTGCATCAAAAGAACATATTGAACTAATTTTGAAAACTGCCATTAATTTAGGTGGAAATTTAAGCGATCAAACGGTTTGGTTGCTTGAACGAAGCTTAAAAACACTGAATTTACGTGTTAAAGCACAAACCGAAAATGCACAAAAAATGGCGGAATATTTAGAGCAAAATCCAAATATTGACCGCGTTTATTATCCAGGATTAAAAAGTCATCCGCAGTACAAAATAGCCAAAAAACAAATGAAAGGTTTTGGAGCGATGTTGTCTTTCGAACTAAAAGAAGGCATCGATGCAATGAAATTTCAAAACGCATTACAACTTATAAAACCGGCGATGAGTTTAGCAGGTTTGGAAAGCACAACAGTAAGTCCGGCGCAAACTACGCACTCTTTATTGAGTGAAGAAGAACGTTTGGCAAGGGGAATTAAAGATGGATTAATTCGTTTTTCTGTGGGAATTGAGGAATCAGAAGATTTAATTGCAGATATTCAACAAGCTATAAAAAGTTTGCAGTAAACAGTTTCAGTTATCAGTCGCGGTAAACAGTTACTCGAATAAACGATTACACAAATTATAATGAAATTAGACATATTAGTATTTGGCGCACACCCAGACGATGTGGAATTAGGTTGTGGCGCAACAATTGCCAAAGAAATTTCGTTGGGAAAGAAAATCGGAATCATCGATTTAACTCGTGGGGAATTAGGAACACGTGGTTCTGCAGAAATTCGGGATCAGGAAGCAAAAGATGCGGCAGAAATTTTAGGTGTTTCTGTGCGTGAAAATCTTTGTTTTGAAGATGGATTTTTTACAAATGATAAACTACACCAACTGGAAATTATTAAAATGATTCGCAAATACCAACCAGAAATTGTGCTGTGTAATGCAATTGATGACAGACATATTGATCATGGAAAAGGAAGTAAATTAGTTTCTGATGCTTGTTTTTTAAGTGGATTAATGCGAATTGAAACTAAATTAGATAACAACTTTCAAGAAAAATGGCGTCCAAAAATTGTATATCATTATATACAATGGAAAAATATTAAACCCGATTTTGTACTAAACGTAACTGGCTTTATGGATAAAAAAATTGATGCGGTAAAAGCATACAAAACGCAATTTTATGATCCAAAAAGTAATGAACCAGAAACGCCAATAACAAGTAAAAATTTCATTGACAGTATTTTATACAGAGCAAATGATTTGGGGAGATTAATTGGAGTAGAGTATGGCGAAGGTTTTACGGCAGAGCGATATGTTGCTGTAGAAAGTTTAGATGATTTAATTTAAAAATTGTTCCAAATAATATTTATTTTCTTTTGTAGAATTGTAAAAATGCCTATATTTGCATCCTCAAAATGGTGGTTGTAGCTCAGTTGGTTAGAGTATCGGTTTGTGGTACCGAGTGTCGCGGGTTCGAGTCCCGTCTTCCACCCAAAAAACAAAGTCTTTTCAGAAATGGAAAGATTTTTTTGTTTGTTATTTCTAAAAAACACAAAGTAACAATTTTGTTACTTTATTTAATTGTTATACATTTGTTTTGTGAAATCAAGTTCGCTAATAAAACTAATTGAAAAAAATGGTTGGGAACTTGTTAGAACCAAAGGAAGTCATCATCATTTTAAACATCCAATTATAAAAGGTATTGTTACTATTCCTCATCCAAAAAAAGACATTCCAAAAGGAACATTAGCAAGTATTTATAGGCAAGCAGGATTAAAATAAAAGGTTGGTATTTAATTTAAACGAAACAACATGCAAAAAACGGTAAACATATCTGTTGAGAAACATAAAGACGGGACTTTTTGGGGAACAACTCAAAATATACCAGGAGTAGTTACTGCTTATGGTTTAACATTATCTGAATTGAAAGATAATATTACCATTGCATATTCTGATTATTATGAATTAGCAAAAGATTTGGAGGAAGATTTTTTCGATGATTTATCAACTAACCCAAATTTTAAATATAGTTTAGATTTAAAATCAGTCTTTGAATTATTGCCAGAAGTAAAAATCTCTAATATTGCTGAAAAAGCTGGAATAAATTCATCTTTATTACGACAATATAAGACTGGGAAAAAGAATGCTTCAGAAGAACAAGCAAATAAAATTTTAGATGCCTTGCATACTTTAGGTAAAGAATTATTATCTGTTTCTTTTAGTTAATTAGAAATTTTTAAATTTTTTTCACGGATTTTCCGTAAAACGTTATAACGGTAAAACTTGTCTTACTTACATTAATGTATTTATATCATCACAAAAAACAAAAGTTTTTTTTATCTGCGTTAATCTGTGAAATCTGCGGGATAAATTTTTAGTACGCTTATTTTCTTTCCCGCAGATTTCGCAGATGTTCGCAGATTTTTTTGCCAGGATGGACAATAATGATACACAATATTTTTTTTACATAAAATTCAAAGCTTCTAACACTTCACCTCGTTTTCTAACGGAAACTGGAATTGTTTTTTTATCATTTAAAACCAAATACCCGCCGTCAGATTTTATAAATTCTTTGATGTATTTTATATTGATTAAATGACTTTGATGCACTCTTAAAAAGTTGAATTCTGTTAATAAATCCGCATAATATTTTAAGGTTTTTGAAACTAAAATTTTTGAATTATTTTCTAAATAAAAAGTAGTGTAATTATTATCTGATTCACAACGAATTATTTCATCCAAAGAAACAACCATAATTTTCTCTGATGTTGCTAAAGATATTTTTTTTGGATTATTATTTGAAGTTAAATTTTGTTTTAAAACCTCTAATTGTGCGGTTTCTGGTGCAATTTGATTCGTAGCTTTCTCTATTGCATTTGCTAAATCTTCAGTTGAATACGGTTTTAAAATATAGTCTATTGCCGCAAATTTAAAAGCTTTTATAGCGAATTCATCACTTGCAGTAACAAAGATAATTTTCGATTTTAAATTGGGGATAATTTCCAAAATATCAAAACCGGTTCCGTCGCCCAACATAATATCTAAAAACAAAATATCTGGTTGCTTTTTTTGAAGGATTTTTGAGGCTTCAACCACACTTTTTGCCGTTCCAATAATTTCAATTTCTGGATGATGATTTGTTATATCTTCTTTTAATAATTGTAACGCAATTGGTAAATCGTCCACTAAAATGGCGGTGAGTTTTTTCATAATTATGCTTTTGTTAGTTCAAAAATGGTGATTTCTGGTCTTACATTAAAACGAACTTGCCAAAGATTTCCCAACGCGCGATTTATGTATAGTGTTCGTTCATCATTTAAATCAATTTCTCCAGCACTGTATCTTTTATTGTTCACAGGCAATAGTGGCGGATTCAAAAAAGGTGGTTTTACTTGACCTCCATGCGTATGTCCGGCTAAAATCCAACCTTTATAATTGTTCCAAACATCTAAATCACAAACATCTGGATTGTGACATAAAACTAAATTCGCTTCTTTCGGATTGTGATTGAGTAAAACTTCTTTTGGATTAAAATTCAATCCCCAATAATCATCCAATCCAATAATGTTTAAGCCTTCTATATTTTTTTGACTGTTGTTCAAGATTGAAACTCCAGATTTTTCAACAATTTCAGTAATTTTATCAGCAACATTTTGTTCTTCCCAATTTTTACCATAATCATGATTTCCTAAAATACCTAAAGTTCCCAATTTTCCTTTTACAACATGCTGAAAAACTTCTATAATTTGCGTAAATTGTTGTTCATTCTCATACGAAACAAAATCTCCAGTATACACTACAAAATCTGGATTGTATTGGTTCGCTTTATTAAAAGAGTCGATAATAAATTGATAATCAAATCTGTTCCCAACATGAATATCGCTAATTTGCATTAGTGTTTTACCAACTAAATTTGAAGGTAAATTTTTGATTGGCATTTTTTTATGTACAAATTCCAACCAAAAAGGTTCAATTTGCCAAGAATACAATCCGCCAAGAACTCCAACTCCTAATCCAGTTAATAACGTATTTTTTATGAATTTTCTTCTTTCCATACTTGCTAATAATCGGTTTTTAACGGAATTTTAAAAGAAATTTTTGTGCCTAATGTTTCATCTTTCTCTTTTATTTCTTCAACGATGAACATATTGTATTTTGTGATGTTTTTTATTCTCTCTTTAGTGATTTCTATGGCCAAAGATTTATGATTATTTTCTACTTTATTTTGTTGATCTATAAAGATTCCAACTCCATTATCTTGCACAGAACAATATAGAAATCCATTTTTATTTTCAAAAGAAATTAGAATTAAATTGTTTACTGTTTGCTGATTAAATGCATGTTGGATTGCATTTTCCACAAAAGGTTGCAATAACATAGGCGGAATTAAAATTTCTTCTTCACTACATTTTTGAAGTGATTTTAGAATTTCATATTCAAATTTAAAAGGAGAGATTTGTTGTTCTAATTCGATATAATTTTTCAAGGTTTCAATTTCATTTTCTAGTGAAATTTCTTCTTGTTTGGAGTTGTTTAAAATACTCCGTAAAAGAGTTGCGAATTTTGAGATTGTGTTACTAAATTCTGTAGTTTTTCCGGCAACTCCGTATGCTTTGATTCCATTTAAAATATTAAAAATAAAATGCGGATTCATTTGCAATTGCATTGCTTTCTGTTCTAACGTAATTAAATAATTTTCTAAAGTTAGTTTCTCGATTTTTGCTTTATTTTTTCTTTTTAATCGATACATATTAAAGATCGAAATCAGTAAAATCAATAGTAAAACTCCAACAAAAAGGAGTATTTGAAAAATAGTTTTTTGATAAAAAGGCGTGTCAATAAAAAAAGAAAATTTCTTTAATTCACTTTTTTGCGTTTTATTTTTAGATTGAACATAAAAGATATAATTCCCAGCTTCTAGATTGGCAAAATTTACGGATGAATTCTTTGTCCACGGACTAAAACGATTGTTTAATTTATATCTGTATAAAATAGAATTTGGATCAAGTAAATCAACTGATTTATAAGAAAATGAAATGTGATTCTGATTTGGATTTAATTGTAAAATTTTATCATAAGAATTAATTTTAATAGAATCCAAAGATTGATAAACCACTTCAATATGTTCAAAAGCAATTATTGGTTTTTTAGTTAAATTTTGATTTTTGGATTTAAATTGATACAAACCAATATCTGAAGTAAACCAAATGGTATTTTGAGAATCTTTAAAAATTGAATGTATCGAATTTGTCTGAAGAGAATTGTATTTGTTTATTTTTTTAATAAATGAAAAATTAGTTGATTTTAAAACTTCAATTCCGTTATTTTTGACTAGAATCCATAATTCATCCTCAATTTTATTGATTTTTGTGATGTTTAAATTAGAATTTATTTTTTTAATTTTTTCGTTCTCTAAAGTAAATAATCCCCTGTTAAAATCACTGAAAACTAATTTATTGCCATAGAATAGGAGAGAAGTGAAATTTCCATCAGCAATTTTTTCTAATCGATCTAAAGTCAGTAAATCATCCGCTTTAAATAAGTTTTTTTGAGTTGCAATCCAAAACTGATTTCCATCAAAAACAACATCATTTATTTGTTGATTTTCAATTTCTACAGGAAACCGAAGTGTAAAAATTTTATCATTTTTAAAAGTTGAAATCCCTTTCTTGGTAAGAAAATAAAATTGGTTTTTTATATTCAAAATTTTTAAAACTGGTTCACTTTCAAAATTCAAAATCTGATTATTTGTTCTCAATGAAACTCCTTTATCTGTAGCAATTACTAAAGAATCATTCTTGTAAAAAACAGCGTTTACAGAATTTGAAATCAATCCTAATTTTTCATTAATTACTTCAAAATATTTCCCATCAAAACGAACAATTCCGCTATTTTTCGTTCCAAAATAAAGAGAACCAATTTTATCTTGTACAATAGAATTTATATTACTTTCTGGTAAACCATCCGCAATTTTAAAGATTTTAAAATCAGTATTTTGAGCCGAAAAGACAGAATAAAATCCAAGGAAAAAAAGAAGTAACAATTTTATTTTCATAAGAAGCTAATTTAAACAAAAAAGTAACTGTAAAAAGGTACAGTTACTTTAAATTTTGTTCATATTCAATTTATTAATTGATAGCATAGAAACGCGCATTATCAATTTTTGGTTCTACATGTTCTAAATCTCCGTATGGTTTAATAATTGGTTTTTGAACACTCAACACAGTTGTCATGCCTTTAAAAATCAACTTATTTCTGATTATTTCTGCGGTCCATCGAAATTTATCTAAAGGAATTTTCATTGTTTTAATTTTTGATGCTAAATTTTGATCTTCCGTAATAAAATTAATGATTTCATTTTTATTTCTCAAAACGGGCACTTCATTATCAGAAATTGTATAATCCAATTCAAATTTTACAGGAATATTATATTTCGTTGTATACGCCTCACCAACATATCTTTCTTGCTCATTATTCAGTGCATCAAACCAATCGATTTCTTTTTCTGATGCATATTTTTTAGCAATTTCTTTTGATAAATCGATCTTTCCAGGAGATTCAGCTGTTGGATAAAATACATAATATGCTTTTGCCAAATGATGATCTGAAAACGTGTCATCAAAAATAGAATTATAAGTTGAAGCTAAAATTTGCGGACTTTCTTTGGATGAAAATATAGTTTTAAAACTCGCTAACAAATCTTTGTTTTCTGCAATCCCGTTTGCATGAAAAATAATTTTTGTGTTTGATGAAATTTTGTTTTCTAACTTTGGGATTTTATGATTTAGTAGGGCATTTTTTAAAGAGTTTTCACTGACTTTTTCACCCCTAATTGTAGTTTCTAAATTCATTCCTTCAAACGGATTACTCTTATTTACAATATGAATTTCGCCATAATTTAATCCGTTTCTGTTTCTATTTAACCAAGTAATTATTTCTTCAACCGAATATTGATTGTCAACAGTTTCAAAATTTTTATTTTTGAAAAATGTTCTTGCATTTGTGTAATAATTATCCTTGTTTCCATCAATTCCCGTGATAAAAACAACTGGTTTTCTTACTTTTTCTTCGGATTTCGATTCTGCTGAAATAATTGCTTCTGAAACAGCTGATTTATTTGCCGATTTCGTTTCATTTTTACATTTCGCAAAACTTGTAATTAGTGCAATTGTAACGATTACTTTACTTACTGTTAAGATTACTTTGTTCATGATTTCTGATTTTTTTGAATTAATAATATTCAAATGTACCTTTGAAATCAGGTTAAAAAAGTCAGAAAAGAGTATTCGTAAGTTGCAATTTAGAATTCGTTTGAGATTATTAAATTAGTAGCAATCCATTTTTATTTGTCCTTTTTCAATAAATTCTTTCAAATTAATTTGCCAAGTTTTTTGTACGATTTTTTCTAAAGTCTCTAAAACTGATTTCTGCATCGCTAAAGAGCCACAAATCATTATTACATCTTCATTTTTTAAAATTTCTAAAACAAGTTGTTCTTGCTTTAACAGTAAATCTTGTACGTAGATTTTCTTTTCTTGTTCTCTAGAAAATGCAAAATGTACAGACGATAAAACGTTTTTCTTAATAAAAGAATCAAAATATTTCTGATAAATTTCAACTGATTTTTCCGTCCGAATTCCCCAGAAAAGATGAACTTTTGTAGCTTTTTTATGTTTATTTATCATCCCCAGAAATGGCGCAATTCCTGTTCCGTTTGCAATTAAAATAGCAGATTTTGTTTTTTTAGGAAAATGAAAATTCTCATTTTTTTGAATTGATGCTTGTAATTGATTTCCAATCTTCAAATCATTTAAAAAAGTAGAACATTTACCAAATTCGTGTTTTCTAACACTTAAAAGAATCGATTTATCTATTTTTCCTACAGAATATAAACGTGTTCTGTTTTCATATTTCGGTTTTATTTCAAGTAAATCTCCGGAAGTAAATTTTAATTTTTTAGCGGATTTTAATTTCATTAAAAAAGTTTCGTCAGAATTTAAATCCGATTTATCGATAACCTCAAATTCAACTTCTTTTGATTTGTTTTCGTCGATAATATCCTCGTTTATTTTCAACGGAATATTATAATTATCAGACCAAAGATTAATCCATTTTCTATATTCAGAAATGGATTCATTATCAACTTTAAATAAAGGAATAATTGGTATGAAATTTTTGTGAATTGCTAAAGTTCCATCAACTAAAATTGCATATTTACAAAAGTCTGGATATGCCTTAGAACCAAAACCAAGTACAGAATATTTCATGTTATTTGGCTGTTGAATTTGATGTATTAATTTGATGAATTTATTCGCATTTATTGGTGCTTCGCCTTCACCGTAAGTTGCTGTAAATACAATTAAATGTTTCGCTTTTTGATAAACGGAATAGTTGTTTAACTCATCAATAAATACTTTTTTATCTGCTTTAAGTAACGCATCGTAAAATAAGTTTGCAAATGTTAATGTATTTCCGGTTTCTGATCCAAAAAGAATAAGATATTCCGCTTTCTCTTTCTTAAATTTATTTTTAATTGAAGTTGAATTTTTTCGTCTTTTTAAAGTCATAGCAAAACCCGTATAAATAAAAAACAAGAGCGCAAAACAAGAGAACAATAGGATGATTGACCATATAATTGATCCTTTTCCTGTATGAAGAATTATACTATAATGAGATAATAGATTAACAATCCCTGCTTTCTTTTCGCTTATAACTTGTCCATTGTACTGATGAATTGCAAGTTCTTTATTGTCAAATTTTACAAAATAATAATCCTCTTCATCGTCAGAAAAAGGGAATTCAATGCTTTTAATTTCACTCAATTTTGTGTTTTTAAAAATCTCAAAACTGGTTAGTTCAGTTTTACTTTCATTTTCGTTAATTGTAGTAAATTCATGAGAATTGGTGTTTTTAGACAACAATGAAAATCTTTCTAAAGACAAATAAACACCTGAAATACAAATAATCAAAATCGGAATTAACGCATATCTACCAATAATAATATGGTAATATTGGTTAAAATTTTCTTTAACAATTTTCGAGAAAATCTTTGAAAAACCACCTTGTCTTTTAGCGATTAAAACAATACCTGTGATGGAAATTAAGCACAATAAAAAAGAGACAAATCCAATAATAAATCTTCCAGTTGATTTTAAAAACAGCGAACGATGTAAATTGGTGGCAAATTCAAAAAGTGGTTTTTTATTGATAATTTCGCCAATTTTTTTCCCAGTTTTTGGGTTGATATAAAATTGATCACTTTCCCCACTTTTTGTAATCACATCCGCAGAAATAAAATCATTTTCATCAATTTTTAAAGTAACAATCTCATCATATTCGGTATTTAAAACTGCTATCGTTTCTGCAATAGTAACATTTTCAATATCAACAACATTATACGGATTTAACTTTTCTGAAATAGGTTCAAAAGCTAAGATAACTCCTGTTAAAGAGGCAATTAAAATAAATAGGGCAGAAGAAATTGCCAAGGTAAAATGGCTTACTCTCCAGATTGAAATTGTCATTTAGGATGTATTATTTGACGAATTTTTTTGACACGGATTTCACTGATTTACACGGATAAAAATGTGTGCTAATTCGTGAAATCTGTGTCTCTTTTTTAATCTATTGAGGCAACATTCTTACGTAGCGGATAAAACCTTTGCCTTCAATTTTACCTTTTACATTTTTAGAAGTAAGGTCAAACTCAACATCAGAAGTATAGTATTTTTGATCTTCTACGGCAGTTTCAAATCGAAGTTTATACCCTGCATCAATCTTATCATTATCAATAGAAATTACGCTAATTTTGCGTTCGCCACCGCCAATTGTTGCGCCAGTGATACCGTCTAAAGGAGCTCTTTTTTTTCCTTGAAAATCCCACCAAGAACTAATGTCAAAATACCATTCGTCATCATCTCCCTGCACATATAACGTTTTTTCATATTCGCCAGCGGGGTTCAGTAAAGAAATAACTATGTAGGCTTTTTCGCCTTCATAATTTATCATTTGCATCATACATTTATAGGATGTTGCTTCTTTTGCCTTTGTAAAGCTTAAACTTAAAAAAGTGAACAAAGCTAAAATGGGTACTACCCAAATTGATTTTTTAATTGTCATTGTTAAATTATTTTAGGAAAGTAATATTAATTTTATTTTGTTGTAAAAGTTCATTTTCTGATGCCAAAGCAAACGAAGTTTCTTCAAAGTCTGTTTTCATTTTTTTATCAGCACCAATTTTAAGTAAATAATTAATAATAGTTGTGTCTTTTGCTTTCATTGAAGCAATATGTAAAGCAGAATAACCGTCTTTATTTTTTGCATTCACATCAATATTTAAGATACTTAAACGTTTTATTAAGGCTAAATTATTTCTTTCTGTAGCAATATGAAGCAAGGTATTTCCGCCATATTGTCTTTCATTAAAAACCAAACCATTTTCTTTTAATAGGTTTAATTTTTTTTCAAAGTTGGATGCATCTTTCTCATTAAACGTGTTCAGTAAATAATAAGATAACGTGTTGTTATCTTTGTCTTTCAACAAAACATCCGCATTATTTTTAATTAAAAAAGCTACAATATCTGCGGAGTTTCTGTTGACTGCAATTGTTAATCCAGATTGACCACTTTTATTTTTTAAATTGATGTTTTTTATAGTCTTCTTTAAAAATTTCACAACTTCTAAACTGTTGCTATTTGCAGCATTCATAAATGGAGAATTACCATCGTTGTCTTGTAAATTTAGATCAACACCTTTGGAAATAAAATAGCTGTAGGTTTCCAAATCTTTACTGTTGTATGCAATAAAATGTAATGGATTCCTGCCTTTTGTATCAACAACATTTACTTTTACACCAATACTTTCTAGAAATCTATATGTTTTTAATGTGTTTTTTTGATTTCGTAAACCTTGACTGGCAAAAACCATTGAATTTTTATCAATTAGAACTCCTTTTTTAAGTAAAACATTCAACAAATCATGATTTCCACCTTTTGCGGCGTAACTGAAAATTCCGTTTCCATCTTTGTCACTTAAAGAAGCGCCTTTTTTGTAAAATAATTTATAATTTCGTCATCTTTTGCATAAGGTGAGATTAATAATAAAGCATTTGCGCCATCATACGTTTTCTCTTTAGCAACATTTGCTCCAAGAGAAAAAATGTAGTCATATAATTTTGTGTTTTGTTGTCCGCCAGAAGCCGCAAAATTTAAAACAGTATTTCCATTACTATCAATAATTTATGAGTTTACGCCCAAGCACTAATTAATAACCCTATTCTGTTCTTATTTCTTAAATTTATAACTCAAATTTAATTATATTTTCATGAAATTATAACTAAATACAAACATAAGAGGTTTTAAAAACCTGTCTGATCTGAATAAATCCTAAACCAACTCCTTCAAAAAATCTCTTACTTTAAAAGTATCCTTAATATAGTATTTCGCTTTGGTTTTTTTGAAACCTACCTTAATTGTTGTCGCGGAATCTGGTAATTCTTCAAACATAAATTCGTCTGTAAAATCATCGCCCATACAAAGAATATAGTCGAAATTTTGATTCAGTAATAGGTGATTACTTGCTTTTCCCTTGTTGACACTTCCACTTTTTATTTCGAGAACTTTGTCTCCGTCTAATACACTCAAATCGTGATTTGCAATAAAGCTCGTTAAAACAGTATTCATTTCAACCACTCTGGTTTGTGCCAATTCTGGGTCTATTTTTCTATAATGCCAAGCCAAAGAAAACTTCTTTTTTTCTACAAAAGTTCCTGGTGTATTGTCTGCAAATGTTTCTAAAATTGGGAGAATACTTTCCATCCAATCATTTTTCAAAACGGCTAATTCATTCCAATCTTTGTTTGCTTTTTTGTACCAAACACCATGATCTGTAATTAAAGAATACGGCTTGTTTGGAAACCATTTATCAAAGGTTTCTTTGTCTCTCCCGCTAATTAAACACAACGTTGTGTTTTCTTGATTGGCAATTGTATCTAACAAATTATACATTTCTTTATCAGGAAAAGCATCTTGCGGATTGTCTTTAAAAGCAGACAAAGTCCCATCATAATCTAACAAAACTAATCTGTTTTTTGCTGAACTGTATTTTTTTATTTCTTCTTCTTTTTGTTTTTCAAAAGAAGTAGCTTTCACTTTTTTAATCGGTTGATTTGTAGTTAGCAAAGATTTCATAAATTCATCTGCCCATTTTTCTACATTGTAGCGTTTTAATCTTTTCTGTAAGATTTTCATGCGCTCTTCTTGTTCTTCTATTGGCATTTCTAACGCTTGGATTATTGCATTAGAAAACTGTTCAAAATTATTCGGATTTATAATCAACGCCTCATTCATTTCTTTAGAAGCACCTGCCATTTCACTCAAAATTAGAACACCGTCTTGATTCGTTCTCGTCGCAACATATTCTTTTGCAACCAAATTCATTCCGTCTCGCAAAGGCGTAATTAGCGCAACATCCGAAGAAGTATATAAATCGATTAAACTATCAAACGGAATTGAACGATAGAAATACCAAATTGGTGTCCAGTTTACAGTAGAAAATTGCCCGTTTATTCGTCCAACCAATTCATCTGTTTCACGTTTTAGCATTTGATATTGAGGCACATTTGTCCTTGAAGGGACCGACAACATTATCAAGCGAACCTTTTCTTTATACTGCGGATTTTGATTCAAGAAATACTCAAAAGCCCTAATTCTGTTGGGGATTCCTTTCGTGTAATCCATTCTATCTATCGATAAAATCAACTTTGTTCCAGAAGCAGATTTCTTATGTTCTTCCAAACGCATTTGCATATCAGATTTTTCTTCTTCTATTGTATTTTCTTTTTCTAAAGCAGCATTAAAAAACTTATCATAATCAATTCCCATAGGGAAAGAATCGACTTTAATAATTCTGTCATCCAATGAAATTTGATTAAAATTTACTTCTAATCTCAAAATCCGTTTTACAGAACTTATAAAATGTCGCTCATAATCATACGTGTGAAATCCTATTAAATCAGAACCTAACATTCCTCGTAATAATTGCTCTCGCCAAGGAAAAATTCTAAAAATTTCAAAAGATGGATATGGAATGTGCAAGAACAATCCGATTTTACTATTTGGACGCTCGTCCTTTAATAATTGCGGTAATAATAACAATTGATAATCGTGAACCCAAATGGTATCGCCGTCTTTGGAATTTGCTAAAACAACATCAGCAAATTTTTGATTTACCTCTTTGTAAGACAACCATTGATCATTATCAAACTCTGTATACTCAGTGAAATAATGAAATAGAGGCCATAATGTTTTGTTACTAAAACCCAAATAAAATTCGTCAATATCATGCTGGTTCAAAGCAACAGCAACACATTTTTCTTCTAAGAGCGCTTTATCAACATCAGTTTCTTGCTTCTTTGTTAGGTTATCGCTGTCTAAACCAGACCAACCAATCCAAATTCCGTCGCCATCTTGATGTACAGATTTCATTCCAGTTGCCAATCCGCCAACACTTGGCGTTACTTCTAGTTTTTCATTTTCTAAAACGATTTGTACTGGTAATCTGTTAGATACAATAATATTTTTTGACATATTTGTTATTTGGTTTGTTAAATGTTATTTTTGTTGTTTGTTCAAGCAATATAAGAATATTAATAGAAAATTTCAAGCAAAGAGTTTATGAATAATTTAGATTATGGAATCATCGGCAATTGTCAAAGTGCAGCATTAATTTCTAAAACAGGATCATTGGATTGGTGTTGTTTACCCATTTTTGATTCATCTTCTGTTTTTGCGAAATTATTAGATGATGCTATTGGGGGAAGTTTTTCTTTTTCTGTGGATAAAAGTTATTCCATTTCTCAACAATATTTAGAGAATACTTGTCTTTTAATTACTACTTTTTCTTCGGATGGGGATATTTTTGAGATACATGATTTTATGCCTCGTTATCAAAAGGCGGATAATAAATATCATAATCCACCAGAAATAATAAGAAACTTTAAACTAATTTCGGGTAAACCAAAGTTCAAGGTAAATTACAATCCGAAGTTAGAATATGCAGTTGGAGAAACGAAAGAATACATCAAAAAAGATTTTATTGTTAGTTTAACAGATAAAGAAAAGTTTGATACGTTGTTTTTATACACCAATTTTGATAAAAAAGCGGTTTTAAATTGCGATGAAATTACATTAATAGAAGACGGTTATTTTTTAATTTCTTATAATGAAAAGCTCAATATTCCAACACTTCGAAAAGTAACATTAGAGTTAGAAAGAACAAAAGTATATTGGTTAAATTGGTCTGATTTAACACCTACTTATAAAAAATATAATCAAGAAATTTCTAGAAGTGCATTAACTTTAAAATTGTTAAGTTATGACAAAACAGGTGCAGTTTTAGCAGCCGCAACAACTTCTTTACCAGAAACAATTGGTGAGGTTAGAAACTGGGATTATCGTTTTTGTTGGATTCGTGATGCGTCAATGGTGGTAAAGGTGGTTTCTAAATTGGGACATAAAGAAATTGCACAACGCTATTTAAATTTCATCATCGATTTAATTCCTGATAAAGATGAGAAACTGCAAATTATGTACGGAATTAGTGGTCAGAAAGAACTAACAGAAGAAACGCTAGAACATTTGAGCGGTTACAAAGGTTCTGCACCTGTGCGTGTAGGAAACGCAGCTTATTCTCAACGACAAAATGATATTTACGGAATTTTAATGGACGTAATTCATCAACAAGTTACAAATTTTTCTATTGATATTGATGGTGGCGAAAATTTATGGACAATTACCAAAGGAATTGTTTGGGTAGTTAATAAACACTGGAAAGAAGCAGATAAAGGAATTTGGGAATTTAGAGAAGAAAACAGGCATTTTACATTTTCTAAAGTATTGTGCTGGGTTGCCATTGACAAAGCAATTAAGGTCGCAGCCATTTTTGGAAAACAGCATAAAATTGATAAATGGAAAATTTTAGAGGCAGAAATTAAGCACGATATTCATGAAAACGCTTGGAATGAAGAAGTTGGCGCATTCACACAATCTTATGGTTCAACAGAAATGGATGCTTCTGTTTTATTGATGGAGCCTTATGATTTTATTGATGCTAAACATCCAAAATACGTAAGTACAGTCAAAGCAATTGGAAAAGAATTAAATAATGACGGCTTGTTGTACCGTTATAAAAATAAAGACGATTTTGGTTTGCCATCATCTTCGTTTACTATTTGTACATTTTGGTATATTAATGCAATGTATAAGATTGGAGAAATAGAAAAAGCAAGAAAACAATTCAATCAATTATTGTCTTACAGCAATCATTTGGGCTTATTTAGTGAAGATATCGATTTTAAAACAAAACGATTGTTAGGTAATTTTCCGCAGGCATATTCTCATTTGGCTTTGATAGAAACGGCGATAAATTTATCTAATGTTACTGATGAAGAAAAAATGAAAGAAGAAGTTTTTAATTAAAATATTTTAGTACATGATAAAAATATAATTACCTAAAAAGCAGTAAATTAAGTGTTAAATTATTAAGTTAAAACATTGATTTTCATTATGTTAGATGAGTAATCTCACTCATTTATCTAATGAAGAAAACCAATGTTATTGCCAAAAATAGTGAATTAGTCTCAACTCTGAATACTCATTTACAAGGAAAAATAAATTTAGCTCGTCTAAAACTGATTTCTCATTT